>JAEEGL016748513.1_pt1 | contig 31796 bp, 21 predicted proteins | sample 9134231 | NCBI WGS metagenome assembly JAEEGL01 (sample SAMN16246548, study PRJNA631951) | gut metagenome | biome: gut microbiome; feature: rumen; material: fiber-attached | host: Bos | place: Iran: Karaj | collected 2018-10 | reverse complement strand
CTTCGCCTCCGGATAGCCAAGGCATCCTCCGTTCGCTCTTCGTTCCTTTTCCCTACTTTCATAAGTTCAGAAACCTACTTCATAAGTAATCTTCTTTCTTGTGAATCTTTTTTATTCTCGCCTTGAAATTGCAGTCCCTAATTTCTAATTCAGTTCGAAAAAACTTAACTATACTCTTACAGACTTCTTTTTCTATTCTGCTTTTCTCGGATCGCGCACCGTCACACCCCGAGGCATCACTGCCTCCAGGGCGGACTCGCGGCCGCGACCCTCCTCGTTTTCTTTCTCTCAGTGTTGTCAATGAACTATACCGCTTTTTTCAAACGGGACTGCAAAGGTAACAATTATTTTAATACCGACAAATTTTTTTTGATTTTTTTCTTCCTAATCGCAGCATCAGCCGCCTGATTGCCCGAATATAGCCCGGACAACCATCAATCCCCGGCCAGAACCGGGGATCCCTGCCAAACCGTTATCTGCTTAAAACCGCGGCCCAGCCGCCTCCGGAGGCCATATGGAAGGAAACCTTTCCGGATGAAGGCACTGCGGAACTCTCGTGCCTGTAATCGCTGGCCGCCCTGTCCGCATTCACTCCGTCCCTGAAGACATCCATCTTCCAGGAACCTCCTCCGAGTATCCCGGAGAGATCGAGTGTCATATCCCTTCCGGTCCAGTCAGTAATGGCTCCGACATACCATTTGTCCCCCTTGCGGCGGGCAATGGCGACGTATTCGCCTATCTTGCCTTCAAGGACCACCGTTTCATCCCATACCGTTGGGCAGGAAACTATGAAGCGGGTACATTCTATCTCGCGCATATAGTTGGACGGCGAGTCGCAAAGCATATTGAAGGGCGATTCGAAGATCACATACTCGGCAAGCTGGCGGCAACGGGTACCCTGGCTCATCGGGTTGGAACCTACGGGACGGTAATCACTTGCCGACGCATTGCGCATAGCGCCCTGGGTATAATCCAGCGGACCCGCGAGCATACGTATGAAGGGAACGATGGTCTCGTATTCAACCTGGTCGTATTCCCCGGTCGTGCGGTTCATTTCTCCCCACTTGACCTGCTCCAGGCCATTGACGGCTTCATAATTCAAGACATTGGGATATGTCCTTTGAAGGCCTGAGGGCTTGAAGGCCCCGTGGAAATCGAGGAACATGTGGTACTTCGCGGCAGTGCGGGCGGCGTCACGGAAGAACTGGACCATGGGCTGGTCGTCACGGTCCATGAAATCGACCTTGAAGCCTTTGATCCCCATTTCGCTGTAATGTTTGCAGACACCTTCCATATCACGGTTGAAAGCCCAGTATCCGGCCCAAAGGACAAGCCCTACACCTTTTTCCCTGGCATAGCGGGACAACATCGGGAGGTCGATTTCGGGAATGACCTGGAAGAGGTCGGCTTGCAGGTTCACTGCCCAGCCTTCATCCAGGATGACATATTCGATGCCGTTCGCCGACGCGAAGTCTATATAGTATTTATATGTATCGTTATTGATGCCGGACTTGAAATCGACTCCGTAGATATTCCAGTCATTCCACCAGTCCCAGGCAACCTTTCCGGGCTTGATCCAGGAATAGTCCGCCGCCGGATCCTGAGGGGTGCCGAGAAGCCATACCAAGTCATTGTCAGCAAGTTCCTTGTCACATCCTGCCACGGCTATTATCCTCCAGGGAAGATGCATCCCGGGAGTTATTTTCGCTATGTAATCCTCCCTGGTCCGGACAATCCCCTGAAGCATATTGTGGCCGCCCTGGTCGATATCCTTCGGGTACGGAGCGAAATCTGCCGTCAGGACATTGTCTCCGTCGCCATTGTAAAGGTACATTCCGGGATAATCGGTAAGGTCGGACTCTGTTATGCAGACCCTTACGCCTGAAGGCTCCTCGACCAGGACGGGCAGGAATGCAAGGCGTCTCTTATCCCAGTTGGAAATCGGGAGGCGGGTATAGAAATTCTCGAAAGAGTTCTTGTACTGGCTGGTAAATTCCTCCGTAAAATCGCGGACATATGAGAAACATCCCGTCCAGTCGCCTGGGAAAGCGAAACCGGCCTGTTCGGACTTCACCATGCGGGAATCCTTCAAGGTATATACGAACCGATATGCGACGCCTGCGTCATAGGCCCTGAAAACGAGATCGAATTCCTTGAATTTCAGCGTAATCTCATTGAAATTCTCCTTCACGGAAGCCTTTTTGTAAACCACCGGGGTCAATGTTCCGTCAACCGTGCGGCGGACAGTCTTCAGCACTTTGTCATCTTTCCCGAACACTACTCCGTCCGTCATTTCCATTGATATCGCGGAATTGTCAATGAGCAGAGTCCCGCCCCGGGAGAGAGTGTAACGGATATCTTTGTCAACAGTCACCTTGACGGACAGGATACCGTCCGGAGAAGCCAGAGTGAAATCTTTCGGTTTTGCATACGAGGCCACAGCCGAGAGCATCAAAACCGCAGTCAGCAATCTTTTCATACCGTATCAAGTGAATTACAGTTTATAATTGGTTATTGTTTTACGCAAAGTTATGCCAATAATTTTACAATACCAAGGTGCGCGGAAGACCAACTGTCCGAAAATATTCGTAACTTGTACGCCATAATCGGAGTTTCTTACTGATATGGAAAAAAAGCACAGCAGCCTGCCCGAGAACGCCCAAAGGCCACTGGAGCCCGGTGAAGAATACCGGCCATTGCTCGAGCCGGCAAAGAATTACACGGAAATCACCCCCTATTCCGTAATCACCGGACTGGTGATGGTCATATTGTTCTCCGCCGCGGCAGCCTACCTGGGCCTGAAAGTAGGACAGGTTTTCGAAGCGGCCATCCCCATCGCCATCATCGCGGTGGGCCTTTCGGGGGTTCTCCGCAAAAACAACGCGCTCGCCCAGAACGTCATAATCCAATCCATCGGAGGATGTTCGGGAGCAGTCGTCGCCGGAGCCATATTCACCCTTCCTGCAATCTACATCCTTCAGGGCAAGACTGACGCTTCCGGAGCGCTGTTGTACCCGGACCTCCAGGTCAATTTCCTGAAGATGATCCTGTCGTCCCTGCTCGGAGGCTTTCTCGGGATATTGTTCCTGATACCGTTCAGGAAATATTTCGTCAAGGACATGCACGGCAAGTATCCTTTCCCCGAAGCGACTGCGACCACCCAGGTACTGGTCAGCGGAGAGGGCGGAGGCGAAGGAGCTAAAACGCTGCTGATCAGCGGTTTGATAGGAGGTCTCTATGACTTTGCCGTATCGACGTTCGGAACATGGGCGGAGACTGTTTCAACTACCGTGACATCCTGGGGACAGGCGGTCGCGGACAAGGCCAAGGTGGTCCTCAAGATGAATACAGGCGCCGCAGTGCTTGGACTCGGATATATAATCGGGCTCAAGTACGCCTTCATAATCTGCTGCGGAAGCCTTCTGGTATGGCTGGTGATAATCCCCCTGATCAACCTCCTTGCCGGAGGGCCGGTCATCGGCATCCTGGGGGCAGGAGCCACGCAGGAAGCCATCGCAGCGATGGCGCCTGAGGAGATATTCCGTACCTATGCGCGCCACATCGGCATCGGCGGTATCGCTACGGCCGGCATCATAGGCATAGTCAAGTCATTCGGAGTCATCAAGTCAGCCGTCGGACTGGCTGCGGGTGAGTTCCGTAAGGGTGGACGAGAGACGGAGGATCTTCCCCGTACCGATCAGGATATAAAGATGAAAATCATAGTGACAGGCATCGCTTTGACCCTTCTCGCCATCTTCGCGTTTTTCGGTTTCGGAGGGGTCGTGAACAACATATGGCAGGCCCTGATAGCCCTCATCGTGGTAACCGTAGTGTCATTCCTGTTCACTACCGTGGCCGCCAACGCCATAGCCATAGTGGGTTCGAACCCGGTCAGCGGAATGACTCTCATGACACTGATTCTCGCATCCATAGTCCTGGTCGCGGTAGGTCTCAAGGGCAGCGCGGGAATGGCGGCTTCGGCCATAATCGGCGGTGTCGTCTGCACAGCCCTTTCGGTCGCCGGATCGTTCATCACCGACCTCAAGATAGGATACTGGATAGGCTCCACGCCGCGCAAGCAGGAAGGCTGGAAATTCCTCGGCGTCGCAGTATCGGCGGTCACCGTATGCGCAGTGATGGCGGTGCTCAACAAGACCTATGGATTCACCGGAGAAGGAGCCTTGGTAGCGCCTCAGGCAAATGCCATGGCGGCCGTGATCGAACCTATGATGAATGGCGGCGGAGCACCTTGGGCCCTGTATGGAATCGGTGCAGCCATTGCATTGATACTCACTTTGTTCAAGGTTCCGGCCCTACCGTTCGCACTGGGCATGTTCATACCTATTGACCTCAACCTTCCGCTGCTTGTCGGAGGAGCCATTTCATGGTTCGTCAGTACCCGCAGCAAGGACAAGGCTACCAATGAGGCAAGGGCGCAGAAAGGTACCCTGATAGCCTCCGGATTCATCGCCGGCGGCGCCCTTATGGGCGTTGTGAGCGCAATACTGAAGTTCGCTTCGGTGGATGCTTTCCTCTATAGCTGGAACGAAAAGTGGGGCGAGACCGTGGCCCTGGTGCCTTTCATACTTATCATTGCATACATGATATGGTCTTCGATGAAAGCTAAAGCAACTGAACAATAATTATTTATATGGAAAAGATACTTGACAGATTCTTGAGATACGTGGGCGTTGACACTCAGTCGGACGAGAATTCCGAAAGCCAGCCCTCTACCGCCAAACAGCTGGACCTTCTCGGGATGCTCCGGGATGAACTGCAGGCAATGGGTCTCGAAGCCACCCTTGACGAATGGGGTTATGTGATGGCGACAATCCCGTCGAATATCGGGAAAAAGGTGCCCTCCGTCGGCTTCATAGCCCATGTGGATACGGCTCCGGACGCTTCGGGGAAGGATGTAAAGCCCCAGATAATAGAGAATTACGATGGTTCCGACATTCCCCTGAAGGGAGTCCCCGGACTTTTCCTGAAGCCTTCCGAATTCCCAGAAATGCTTCATTATAAGGGAAATACGCTGATTACGACTGACGGCACCACCCTTCTCGGCGCCGATGACAAGGCCGGAGTCGCGGAGATAATGGACGCCGTCCAGTTCATGGTAGAGAATCCTCTCTTCAAGCATGGTGAAATCAAGGTCGGATTCACTCCCGACGAGGAAATCGGCCGCGGCGTAGCGAAATTCGACGTCAGCAAATTCGGTGCGGACTATGCCTATACGATGGACGGAGGTGAAATCGGCGAACTGGAGTATGAGAATTTCAACGCCGCCGCCGCCAAGATCCGGATCCAGGGACGCAACGTCCATCCCGGATATGCCAAAGGGAAGATGAAAAATGCCATCCTGATAGGCCAGGAGCTGAATTCCCTGCTCCCCGTGGAGCAGCGTCCGGAGTACACGGAAGGTTATGAAGGGTTCTTCCACATCATCGGTTTCAACGGTACCGTGGAAGAGGCATCCATCGCATATATCATCCGTGACCATGATGCCGCGAAATTCGCGCGCAAGAAAGAAGTCATCACAGAAGCCTGTGAGTTCATCAATTCCAAATACGGAGCAGGAACGGCAAACATGGATCTCAGGGACCAATATCGGAACATGAGGGAAATGGTAGAACCTCACAGACACATAATCGAAAAAGCCGTCAAGGCTATGGAAAAAGAGGGCGTCAAGCCTAAGATCCAGCCTATCCGCGGCGGTACCGACGGCGCCAACCTCAGCTTTATGGGGCTGCCCTGCCCGAACATTTTCGCCGGGGGGCTCAACTTCCACGGAAAGATGGAATTCCTGCCGCTGGAGAGCATGGAAGCGGCATCAAAGGTAATCCTGGGGATTATTTCCCTTTTCGCCGAGTAGCGGCCCTCTCTGCCTTTTTCTCGTACCTTTCAACGTAACGCTGGAGGGTACGATGTTGTTTTTCCGCCTTTTTCTCCTGCTTGCGGAGAGCTTTGAGGGTGGCTGCGCGGCGTTTTTCCTGCTTTTTGGCTTCCTTGGCCGCGACACGCTCCTCGTAAGCCTTGTCCTTCGCAGCCCACTTGGCTTCGAGTGATTCGCGGCGCTTATTCTTCAGGGCTTCCTTCTCAGCCTTCTTCGCCTCTTTCTCCGCCTTCCTGGCCGCTTCCAGTTCAGCCTTGGTGGGAGCAACCGGCGCAGCAGGGGTCACTGACAGGGAATCTGCCGCCTTCACGGAACGAGAGAGAGTGTCCAGCCGTACTGCCACCCCGGCTACGGCGGCGCTGTCGGGAAGAGCCGTCAAAGTATCCCGGACTTCTGCCACAGCTGCCGCTTTCAGGGAATCCAGCCTCGCCGCGGCCGCGTTGAGAGAGTCGGCCTCGGCCTGCAGCCTTGCGGCCTCACGGGCCTCTTCCCTGCGCCTCCGATTCTCGGCGTTCAACGCCTCACGCTTCTCTATCTCCTTGTAGATCTTGTCCATATAACCAGGGAAATAGATGGCTGTCTGGGCATATTTGGCTTTCTCCCTTGCCTCGTATGAAGTACGCTCGCTGGGCCTGGGATCGAATGGAGCCACATCCTGTTTCCCCTTAGGACGGTCGTCGGGGTCCCAGCGGAAACCCTTCAGTCTCCTGTCTTCCGCCGGCAGCTGGACAACGGGATAGGCATCGTTCTTTGCCTCGTCGAAATAATGTATGCGGTCTATGTTCCCATCCTTGAACAGCGCATATAACATCTTGGATTCCACTTTATTGACCGTCGCAAGAGCGTCATTCTCCTCCAGGAAGAATATTGCCGTGGCTCCGCCCAGGGCGTCAAACCGCGTCAACGTAGTGGTGGAGTCGAAATATGCCGTCATCTCGGCGCCTTTTATCTGGTCGAAAAGCAGGGAGTCCTCCTGGGTGGTAATGAAAGCATTGGACATCAGGCTGGCCTTGTCGAAAGCTCCGTCCTTTACGGATACGAAAATGCTGTCCGCCGAATACTGGCGGTTGCCTTCATTATAAACCTTAGGATCGATGTACATCCTGACCAGTGAGTCCAAATCATTGAACAGCATCAGGTTACATGCAATCTGCGCATCGCTTCGCCACAGTTTCACCTTTCCAAGGGCCCGGACGAAGCCTATCGCCGTCGAGTCCTTCGGCCCGGCCGGCGCCGAAACCGTATCCACGGGGGCAGTCAGGGTATCAGCCGGGACCGATAAGGTATCAACCGGCACCGTCAGGGAATCAACCGGCGCTGCCAGGGAATCAACCGGCACTTTAAGCGAATCCAGCCCCGCCTTCAGCGTATCTGAAGCGGCCTTCAAAGTATCCCCGGGGCTTTTTCCCACAGGACCCGGCTCCGGGGCGGAAGGCTTCTTGGACGCAGGGGCCTTCTTGGATGGATCCTTTCCGGACGGGGCTTTTTTGGAAGATTCCTTCGACTGCTTCGGAGACCCTTTCGCTGCCGCTCCCTTTTGGACGGTGCCCTTTGCAGCGGACTCCGGAGGACGGTTGGGATCATCCTTCATGGCCTCTTCAAGCGCTTTCGCAGCCTCCTCGGCGGCTTTCCTGCGATACTCGGTTATGGGATCACCTTCCAGGTTCTTTAGCCGCGCTTCAGCCTGGCTGACCTCGAGAGAGTCCACGTCGCAGCGGGGTATGGACCTGTAAATCAGCGTATCAGCTCCGAAATAGATGGTATCCACCCTCTCCTTCTCCTCCGAGACCGTGATAACGGCCGGAGAACGCGTCATCGACACGTTTGAAAGAGAGTCCGTGTAAACTATCTTCCCGGCGAGAGCGCTTACATTACGTGTAGTATCCTTGATCTCGGCATGTCCCAGCAGTGTGACGTCACCCGTAAGACGGTAGTAATAAAGCGAATCAGACCAGGACTCCTTGTCTTCCGTCATCATATGGACATTCCGCCGGAAAAGGAATACTTCCCTGTCGCGGTCATACCACCCGGCGTTTGCCGAAAGCATATTGTCATCCTGCCACGCGTCGGTTCCGTACCCGAAAGTGGCAAGGCTGCGCTCGGATTCATACACCAGGCGGGATGTCTTGACGAAAATCGAATCCGTGAACATATTGACATCATCCACGAAGGTGAATACCCCGGACTTGGAGTCATACGAACCGTATCGGCTCTCGATGATCTGTCCGTCCTTGTCCCGCATCGCTCCGCCGTCCTGGAAAACTCCGATACTGTCTTTGGTATTGAAATCCAGATATCTGGTTCTCAGGGTGTTATGTTCAGCGTCTTCGAGCTGGACCACCGAACCCCGGAATTTCGCGAGATCCTCGTCGATGAGATAGTCGAGGTTGTCGCTGGAAAGACGCGTGCGGTTCTGGATTATCTTCACGTGGCCGATAGCCTTGATAAGGTGCTCGTCCACATTCCAGAGGGCCGTGTCACATATCAGGTAAGTGTTGTTGTGCAGGAACTTCGCAGGACCGATGACCTTGCGGTAATTGATGTTCTCCTGCTGGATAAGCTGTGCGGACTGAGCGCTGATGAGCGTGACAAGCGAATCCCTGTCCTCGCCGTTCTGGGCGGACAGGGAAATCGCCGGCAAGAGCATCAGTACGGCCGGCAGGATTTTCCGCAGGAAGTTCATACGGTTGACCTGTAATCAGTTAAACGGGGACTCAATCTGCGCGGAACTTGCTTTGCCAGCCCCCCCGTTCAAAATCACACTCCCTGAAAAGCGGATCGATGACAATGTATGTATCCTTTATTTTCCCCTCCAGGAAAGCGTCTATCGCTTCCATCTGCTTGGTGTTGCGGACTCCGTCCAGGAGCTCATTGTAGTCATTGTCGAAAGATGCCGTATGGGCAGGCAGGATCTTGTCCACCCGGATTATCTTGTAAACGGTATTTCCGTCACGGCCTTCATTGTCAAGCGATTCCACAGGTTCGGAAATCTCCCCTTCCTTGAGATTGCGGATGGCGGCGTAATCCTGGGGCTTGAGCTGGTCTATCTCGAAATACGACGAACCCGTGGACGGATCGGCCATCTGCCCTCCGTTCGTCCTGGTAGGAGCGTCTTCGCTGTAGAAACGGGCCGCCAGGGCGAAGGTTACCGCTTCGTTGTTGATTTCGGTACGGAGGCTGTCGAGCACCTTGAACGCCTTTTCACGGTCCTCAACGGTATACTGCGGATGCAGAAGGATATGGCGGGCGTTGAACATATCGCCCTTCTTTTCGAGGACTTCGATGATATGGAATCCGTCCGGAGTTTCAACTATCTGGGAGATGTTTCCGGGCCTGAGGGACATCGCCGCATCGGAGAATGCCGGCCAAAAGATTGATTTGGAGGCCATTCCGAGTTCGCCGCCGCGAAGCGCGCTGCCCGGGTCTTCGGAATAGATTCGCGCGAGGGTGGCGAACTTCTCTCCGTTCATTATCCTTTCGCGGAGCGACAGCAGTTTCTCCTTGACGGCAAGAGCCGCTGCCTCGCGGTCCGGGTAGATGCATATCTGGCTGAGCTGGTACTTGACCGGAACGACCGGAAGGTCCTCGGTCGCAACAGTGTCGAGATACTGTTTCACGTCATAAGGCGTGAGGTCCGGGACGGCCTGGGCCACCTGCATCTGCTCCTGCTGGGTAAGATTCTGGTCCTCAAGGGCCTGCCTCCACTCATTGCGGAGCTTGTACAGCGGCTTTCCGAAGTATTTTTCCACCTGGTCATCACCACCCAGCTGAGTGCGGACACGGTCGATACGGTTAGAGAGTTCATTCTCGACCATATCCATTCCGACCGTAAGGGAGTCGAGACGGGCCTGCATCAGGAACAGTTTGCTCTCCATCATCCTTTCAAGCAGTTCGCAGCGGATGTTCCGGTCGGAGGAATAACCCTGCGCCCTCATCATCTGGACTTCGTTCTCGATGTCGGAAAGCATTATGATTTCGTTGCCGACGACGGCCACGGTCTTGTCAACCAGGCCCCGCTGATATCTCTGAGCCTCGGCCGTGATTCCTGCAAAGAGCAGGAGCGACAGGGCTGCGGTCTTCAAAATGATTCTCATATATATCAATAAATCACGAATTTTTCATTTGCACGGGCATCTTCAAGCAAGTCCCGTTCCAAACCGGAGGAAAGCTGGCGCTTTCTCCCGCTCAGTATCATATCCTTAATCCTGGCGACGCAATATTCCCGGGGCGCCGTCTCCCCTTCCTTCATCAAGCCGGCTATATAGGCTATCTTCACATTCCCTTCACCGTCAGGCATTTCTATGTACTTGTTCCGCATGGCTCCCAGCATCGAGACATAGTCGGTACCGAACTCGCGGGCAAGGGCAACAGCATCGATCCAGTCATCCGAACGGTCAAAATATTTCAGGGCGGAAGAACGCGCCAGCGAATCGGCCTCCACCAGATCGTCCATGGATGACGAGCCCATCTTTTTCCGGATCTTTTCCTTCAACGGGGACTTTGCTCCGATATACAGGTATCGGGCGCGGACGATCGGCATATCCAGGCTGAAAAGGTCCTTGTGGGCCAGATAATAGTCCGTTATGTCTTCCTCGGTGACCGTCGTATCCATCCTCTCGCTGATGTAGAGCTGCTCATAGCGGTACTTCAGAAGCGATGAACGGTATTCGTCAATCTCCCTGGAAACGTCCTTCTGGGCCTTTGAGAGCTTGCTTTCCGCCATATCCAGGAACAACTTGTCGGCAGCCCAGGAGTTTATGTACTGAAGAGCCAGGGCGGCGCTGTCCTCGGGCGAGAGGCCGTCGGGTATGTACTGCCGGATCTCGGACGGATACAGCTTGTGGGAATTGACCCTGGCCACCGGTTCCTCGCCTATCAGGTCACGGACACCGCTGACGGTATCCCCCAGGAGTCTGCACCCCTGCAGGGACAAGGCCACAAAAGCCAGAATCAGCATTTTCCTTACAATCTGCATCGTTACGGCAATAATATCCTGCAAATATAGTAAAAAAACCACTACTATGGTTTTACATAGCGGGCGCCCTGGAAGGTATCACGCTCTTCAAGGCGTTTTTCCAACATCGAAACTATCTGGAAATTGCGCACGAGCCCCCACTCGGGAGTATCCACGAAACGGGGTGGCACCTCTCCGGCCACCCTTTCGATGCAAAGGTCGGGCCTGAGCCTCTCAAGGATGTCGATAATGAAATCGATATACTCTTCCAGGCTGAATCGGAGGAAGTCTTCCGGACGTGCGGCATACTCTTCCTTTATGCGCGTACCCTTGACCAATTGAAGCTGGTGGAACTTTATGCTCCTCAGTGGCAGGGCGTTCATCCTCCCGCAAGAATCAAGTATCATTTCCCTTGTCTCTCCCGGCAGGCCGATGATGAAATGGCCGCCGGTATCAATTCCGCGGCAGGCCGTCATTTCCACGGCCTTTTCCGCCGCCGCGAAACCGTGCCCGCGGCCGATCCTTTCTAGTGTCGAGTCATAACAGGATTCGATGCCGTACTCGACGATCACCACCTTGCCTTCATCCTTGAGGGAAGCGAGGTAATCCAGTTTCCCTTCATCCACGCAGTCCGGTCTCGTACCGATTACGAGACCTTTCACCAGTGGGTGCGAAAGGGCCTCGCCATAACGGGCCCGGAGCACGGGAAGCGGAGCATAAGTATTTGAAAATGATTGGAAATAGGCAAGATATCCAGCTGCTCCGCGATACCTCACCTGATGGAAGGTTATGCCCTCGTCAAGCTGCTGGAGGATGGACTTTCCGGGAGTGCTGTAACCGGGATGGAAAGCCGCATTGTCGCAGAAGCTGCACCCTCCCCGGCCAAGGGTTCCGTCCCGGTTCGGACATGTGAACCCGGCATCCACGACCAGTTTCTGCAGCCTTCCGCCGCAGGTCTTGCCAAGGTAACCCACAAATGAGTTGTATCTTCTTCCACCTGGAAATAAACCCCGTTCCATTCAGTTCGAATAAGTTTTCAAATTTACGCAAAATGTTTGTTTAAATAACGTTGATGCCTGTTTTGTTTACCGCTTTTCCAAATCGGTTTTTAGGTTAATTGCCGAAATTGTTATACTTTTATGCGCTTGAATACGATTATTTATGGAAGGTACAGGAAATAAGGCACAGGCCGGAACGATACTAATCGTGAACACCGGTTCCCTGTCCACGAAATTCGCCGTTTACAAAGACGGAGCCTGCATCCTGGAGCAAAAACTGCAGCATTCCATTGACGACCTGTCCCGTTTCGCCGATGTGATGGACCAGGAAAAAATGCGTACCGATGCGATAATCAACGCCCTGAGGGAAAAAGGTATCCGTCTTGTAGACATAGACATAGTTACGTGCCGCGGAGGTCTCTTCTCACCCTGCGTCACAGGCGTTTACAATGTCAACTCCGATATGCGGGAAGTTCTTTCGTCCAGCCGCGACGGCAATCACGCCTGCAATCTCAGCGCCCTGATCGGCGACAACATAGCCCGGGAGGTCAACAATCTGCGCCTCAAGGAGGGCCTTCCTCCGAGATTCGGTCCCTGCACGGCATATGTGGCGGATCCTCCGATGGCCGACGAAATGCTGCCGGAATGCCGCGTGGGCGGTCTTCCCGAGTTCCCCCGCAAAACCATGTTCCACGCACTTAACACCCGTGCTATAATGCGCCGTTACCTCAGGGACACCGGGCGGAAAGCTGAAGGCACCACTGCCATAATCTGCCATATGGGAGGCGGAATCACCATCTCAACTCATAGCGGCGGGAGAGTGATCGACACTACCGACGGCCTTGGCGGAGACGGCCCGATGACCCCGGAAAGAGCCGGATGCTGCCCTCCGTTCTCACTGGTCGACATGTGTTTCAGCGGCAGATACACCAAGCAGCAGGTGAAGAAAAAGCTCATCGGGCAAGGCGGCGCGGTCGCATATTTCGGCACCAATGATATGAAGGATATCGTACGCCGCGCCCAGGAAGGGGAAGAAGAATACGCGGTATTCCTGAGAGCCTTCGTGCTCAACATTGCCAAATATATCTTGGCTCAGAGCGCCGTCGTGGACGGGAAGGTGGATGTGATAATCCTTACCGGAGGCATAGCCTACAGCGAATACATTACTGACGCTATCGCCAGGAAAGTAAACTGGCTGGCCCCCGTGACAGTCTATCCCGGAGAAAACGAACTCGCCTCCCTGGCCGAAAACGGATACATTATCCTTTCTGGGGAAACCAGGATACACACCTACAACAAGGACCGCCTGGTAGAAGACTAAGACTTTACCGGACCGGGAAAGTGAAGTATGTATCAGGGAACGGTTCGTTCTTCAGGGTGAAATGCCACCATTCGCTGTCCAGCGCCTTGAATCCGTGGCGGAGCATTGCCTGACGCAGGATCATCCGGTTGGCGAACTGTCTCTCGGTTATTTTCCGGGGTGGATCGGCCTTGGCATCATATTCCCCCGAATCCGGGTTGCCGCAGAAGTCGGGATGGCTTTCCTCTCCGAACCAGTCGAAAGTCCCGCCCATGTCCAGTTCCTTTTCCGCAGCCATGTCGAACAGCGTCAAATCCACCGTAGAGCCCCTCGTATGGCCGGACTTCTCCGCTATGTAATCCAGTTCAAAAAGCCTGCTTTTGTCAACGTCGGGATAGAAATAGCGGCGCATCGTGGTGTCGGGGATGTCGGCAGCCCAGCGCACGAAATGGTCGACTGCGCGCTGTGGACGGTATGCGTCGAATATCTTGAGCCTGTAGCCAAGCTTCATCACATCTTCGCTGACCGCGCGAAGGCTGTCGGCCGCTTCCTTGGTCATCAGGGCCGTAGGAGCAAGGTAGCCGTCGATCCGCTTGCCGACGAAGTTATATGTGCTGAAGTACCTGATTTCCAGGATGGCGTCCGGGACGGCTTCTTCAAGTGAGACGAAATGTTCCCTTCCCCGCTGTCCTTCGGTCTTGGCAAGGCGCCTGAATTCATCCTGGGCGAGGGCCATCTGGGCGCGGAAATCGCCGCTTGTCTGAAGGCGTGAGTAGCCGATGCTGGCAGCCAGCCTGGTAATGTCGACGTCGCTCTGCCAATGGGCTCCGGATATCACCCGGCTCTCGCCGCACTCCCTGGCCCGGGAGAAAACCGCAGCGGCAGCGGAAGGATTGACCTCCGAGAGGATGAGGGCTGCCGTCCAGCTGCGCATGGTGTGGCCGGAAGGATAACTTCCTTCGCCGCTGAACTGGGCATCATCCTCCAGGAAAGCGCTCTCCTTGAAATAGACGAACGGCCTCGTGCGGTGATAGTAGGCCTTGGGCGCCACCCTCATCTGGTCTGTAGTCGCAAGGCTGTTCACGAGTAGCTTCCACAGTTCGGGCGTGGCCGTTTCTGAGATTTCAAGCCCGAAAGGGACGCTCAGTTCCGTCAGCAGGGCCTCGTAACTCCAGACGGCATCCCTGCGGGCCATCGCGGCGCGTTCGGGATTCTGGCGCTGGGCTTTTCCCCATCTGTAACGCTTGAGGTCATACTTGAAGGCCGGAGAGCCTTTCTCAGGCGGAGAAGGCAGGCAGCGGATCAGGTCGGGCAGCTCTTCCGCAGTGAAATACAACTGAGGGCCATCCTGTGCAAATGCACCCCAAAGGCACAGGGAGAGAAGGACGAAGGATACTATCAGACGTCTCATATTCATTTATTTAACAAAAAAGAACTATTTTTCCTTCGGATGGATCTTCCGGTACAACTTCACACTGGAGACCAACGTGCCGAACTCGCCTTTAGTTATATGTGTGGCGCGGACATAGCCGTTTCTCTTCACACTGAACTCGATGATTTTCTGAATCATGAAGCGGCGCGAAGTTACATAGACCGGCTCGAGTTCCCCCGTAGACGGATTCGCCAGGGCAAGCGTCCCTATGGTCTTAAGCTCCGTACCTGCAGGCATCTTGGCTACGCCCTTGAACTCATCCAGTTTTTCCTGAGCTTCCTCAAGTGTATCTCCGAGAGGGATGAACAGCTGGAACAAAGGATCTATCTGCAACTGCACGAAATCGTCACCGATTCCAAGTGTCCCGACACAAAGGAAATACTGATGCCGGCCCTCTTCGGGCATATCGAAAACAGTCAACTCAACCTCACCGTCATTGATTTCCACTTCTGCGATCTCAAGGACCTGTTTCAGGAACGAGCCTTGGGCGAATGCCACTGCAGACAGTGTGAGGGCAAACAAAATGCTGATTATTCTTTTCATTTCAAATCGTGGTTTTTAAACGGTCTAATTTAATTATTCTTTCCCAAATCCATACAATAAATTTGGTGTTTTGCCGCAACTTCATTATTTTTGAATGATAACCATAGCCACTAACCCTGAACAAAAGATGAAGAAAAGATTCCTAAGCCGCTTCAGCGACATCGGCAAGATTATGAATCGCGCCGCTTTTTCCGACGTCCAGCAGAAGATAACCAAGTTCAAGTACGGTTCAGATGCATTCATGCGCATCCTTGAGAGCCGCTATTCCTGCCATTCGTTCAGCGATTACCCTGTTCCGGAGTCCAAGTTGAACATGATCCTGGACGCCGGCCGCATGGCGCCATCCGCGAAAAACATGCAGCCGACCCGCATATGGGTCGTCAGGAGCGAAGACGCGCTCGCCCGCCTCAGGACGGTCCATCCGTGCTACGGCGCTCCAATAGTACTCATAGTCGGATGCCGGAACGAAGAAGCATGGGTCCGCGAAAGCGACGGCATAAATGCGGCGAAGACCGACGCCGCCATAGTCCTGGCCCACCTGATGCTGACCGCAACGGACGCAGGTCTGGCCAACATGTGGATATGGGACTTCAATCCCAGCAAGATCAGGGAAGTCCTCCCGGAAACGAGGGAGCATGGAATCTACGGCCTGCTTGCAATCGGCCATCCGGCCAAGGGAGAAGGCGCCCCTACCGAACTCCATTTCGAGCGCAAGCCTATCGAAGACCTGGTGATAACGCTTTAAATAAGCAGGACAACCACTTTCAGCCATACATTTGGAGACACCGACGACCTTCCAACATGAAACGGATACTATTCTCGGTGCTGACCATGTGCATACTTGCCGCCGGAAACATGTCAGCCTATGTGGAACGGAATATACTCCGTAGCCGAGCGGATGAAGCGGCGTTGAGAACCATTCTCATTCCAGACCAGAAGTGGGTACCGTTTCCCGCTTATTCTGACCGTGCCGGATGGGACAGGGTGCTTGGCGACTGGAAGGATGTGCTCATCTCCCGAGGCGAGGATGCCCTTGCTTACGAGTGGAAGGTGGTCACGGCTACAGAATACCTTACGCATGACCGCGGAGGTTCCCAAAACGAGGCCTCACGCAGCATCAATTCCAATGCCTTCAAGATCGTGGATCTGTTTTTCGCGGAATTGGCAAGCGGAGAAGGCCGTTACATCGACCAGTTGATGAATGGCGTTTTCGCCATGTGCGAAGCTACGACATGGGTACTCTCCCATCATCTGTCTCTTCAGAAAAGCGGTCACTTTTTCCCCCAGTCATTTGACAATGCCATCGACCTTGTCTGCGGGGATATCGGTTCCATTCTGGCATGGGTTTACTACTTTTTCCACGAGGAATTCGACAAGATAGAACCGGAAATAAGCCGTCGCCTTTATGAGGAACTCGACAAGCGTATCATGACCCCTTACCTGACCGAGACTCATTTCGGATGGAAAGGAGACAAATTCAATCCCGAGAAAGACCAACTGAACAACTGGACGCCATGGTGCAGTGTAAACTGCCTGGAAGTTTTCGCACTTTTGGAGAAAGACATGGATCGCTTTGCGAAAGCCGCCTACATGTCGATGGAGTCCGTTGACAAGTATCTCAACAACATAGAAGGGGACGGGTGCTGCGATGAAGGGCCCAGCTACTGGTATCAGGGCCCGGCGAAGAACTTCGAATATCTCTTGTTTCTCAGCTGGATAACAGGGGACAAGATCAATGCGATGGACGACCCGATGATAAAGAGGATGGGGGAATATATCTTCAGCTCGGTGGTCGGAAACGGCTGGGTGGTCAACTTTTCCGATGCCGGCGCCCGTTCAGGAGGGAACCCGCTCGTAATCTACAACTACGGAAAAGGCGTTGGCAGCCAGCTTATGAAGCGTTATGCTGCATACCTTATGGATGGGAAACCGCTTCAGCCTGAAAGGGGACGATACATCATCCGTCTGTTCTATTCCATTCTGATCAAGGAAGAACTTCAGAAAGAGACCCCGGAACTTATCATTGAGCCATATACCTGGTATCCGGAGACCCAGATATGCTATATGAGGGAGAAGGACGGATTCTTCGTAGCGTCAAAAGGCGGTCACAACGCCCAGAGCCACAATCACAATGACATCGGTACGGTTTCTCTCTATTATAAAGCCATCCCGTTCCTCATCGACGCCGGAGTCGGGACTTATATCACGAAAACATTCAGCCCGCAGCGTTACGAGATATGGACAATGCAGGCAAACTATCATAACATCCCGATGCTCAACGGTATCCCCGAGAAAGAAGGGCGGCAGTACGAAAGCGCTCAAGCCGGATTCGATCCGAAGACCATGACTTTCTCCGTGGACTTCGCCGGGACATATCCGGCTGAGGCCTGCGTCAGGAGCATGCTGAGGAAAGTCTCATTGAAAAGCGGAAAGGTTACCATCAAAGACAGCTATTCGCTTTCCAAGTCAAAGAAACCTGCTGATTTCAACTGGCTTACATGGGGAGATGTTGACATCTCTGCTCCGGGCAAGGTCATTATCACCGTGCAGGGAGAGACTCTGACCCTCAATTATGATGGAAAGAGACTGAAACCCATAATTGAGACCATAGTCCAGGATGACCCGCCCTTGCGGCGCACGTGGGGCGACAAGATTTACCGTGTCACCCTGCGCGAAATCAAGTCTTCACTAAAGGGTTCGTACACCTTTACCGTACTGCCATCTGCAAAATAAATTTTTAACGTTGCCAATATTATGAGTTTCTGTAAATCTTCGGGAGCCGCGATCATTATCGTCCTGACCTTTGCGTGCTCTTCCCAGCCGAAATGTACGATCAAGGGGACGGTTACGGACCAGGTGGACAGCGCTTTCCTGCTGGACCATTCCGGTAATAGGCTGGATGCCGGCGCAGTTCAGAACGGTACCTTTGCCTTGGTATGTGACATGGATCCCGCCATTGGCGTCTCGGTTTCCCTGGGAGAAGACCGTGAGCCGGTCTTTCTTATCCCAGACAGCAAGGAGATTCTTGTCAAGATAGAAGACGGGGCAGCCTCCATCAGCGGCAGCCCGCTTTCCGAGGAACTCCATGGATTCCAGCAGTGGATCATGAACCACTTCATGAGCTATAACGAAAAAGCCATGGCACGGATGGACTCCGGAGACCAGGAAGGTGCCGATGCCTTGATGCAAGAGATGCACAATGCTATGGCCGATCATTGTAAAGATGTCTATCTCAATCATTTGCAAGATCCTGTCGGCTCGCAGGCCATGGCCTTGCTTTTATATGATGTCCCGGAAGAGGAATTTATCCGGCTATATGAGATGGGAGGAGAATGCATCCATGAAGACGCCATGATTGCCGGCCGGTATGAGTCGTTGACAAAGGCGAATCTCGGAACGGTGATACAACTGGGTTCCGACGGCGCATTTACCGAATCGAAAGGAAATTGGGACAGTTTCATCGGCAAGGGCAACTATGTCCTGGTAGATTTCTGGGCTTCCTGGTGCGGCCCGTGCCGGAAAGAGACGCCCTATGTCGTAAAGGCATACAACGATTATAAAGACAAAGGGCTGGTCGTCCTCGGGATACCGGTCCAGGATAAGTTGGAGGCGACTAAAAAGGCCATGAAGGATCTCGGCATCCACTATCCTCAGCTGCTTGATCCCCAGACGGTTCTCGCCAAGAAATATGGCGTCACCGGCATCCCTCACCTTTTCCTGTTCGGTCCCGACGGAAACATCGTGAAGGAAGGCATGCGCGAAGGCGGCATAGATGCCGTCCTGAAAACGGTTTTCAAGGACTGACATCCCATACGCACTTTGCACCGAATTCTTCTATTCTCGGTACATCATTCCGATAAAGCCGACTTTTTCCATTCGGCCGGACTCAAGCCGGTCATTTCTTTGAAGTTACGATAAAAAGCGCTGCGGGAAGAGAAACCACTTTCCGAGGCGATTTCCGTGACACTCATATACGGATGGTCCTTCATCAGTTTCTGCGCGTAGCGGATGCGGTAGCCGTTAATCAAATTAGAGAAATTTTCTCCGGAAAGACTTTTGATGATAGCGCTTATATAGGTCCTGTTGGTTGCCAGCCGAGCGGCAATATCCGTGAGGCGAAGGTCCGGCTGTTTGAAGAGCTCCTCTTTCTCAATGATTTGTAAAAGCTGTTCCGATAATTGCTGCGAGACAGGAATGTCTTCTGCATCTTGAACGGAGGCGGGCCTTTTACCCTTCCGCAAGAAGAAGGCTCCAGCCGTCAGTAACAGCAGGCAAACAGCAATGGCCCAAGGCCAGGGGAAGGATGGTTTCGGCATCTCCTTTGTTGGAAAAACCCAGACATCGCTATGGGTCACGAAATTGTTTGTCGCAAGGATTCCGTCCTCTGACGAGATGCTGTTGCCCCCTGGCAGCACAATTGTTCCGTCCGGGGACAAAGCGAATGCACCGGCAGAGGGAAAGGAACCATCAACCATTGTCAATACAACTTTGGCCTTTTCTCCGTCGAAGATGGAATCATAGCAGATGCAGGCAATGCAGGCATTCCCTTCAGGATCAATTCCTAAAGTATATGCATTCCGGCGGCTCCGGTCCACAGCCAGCTGGTTCCAGCCGTAGGCCCCGGCTTCGGAACTTACGGGGATTGGCTGGTCAGTCTCCAAGAGGGAGAATCGTTCTCCCACAATCCGTAAGATGCCCCATTCTTTACTTTCACGATGTCTGGCCAGAACCAGATAGGAATATTCACCAATGGAAAGGTCAGTCCTCTGCGTGACCCAGGCTTCCCATTCATCCAGCAACGGTTCGTGGAAAGGGTCTCCATACAAGCGATCCACCGTACCGTCGGAAGGCTTGCCATAATTGTCCTGGCTGGAAAAGATAATTACATTGTCATCGGAAGAAGCCAGGATAAAGGGGCTATTGCGCTGCACCGTGACATCTTTCAGAAAGGTAAACCCTTTCCCGGGCTCATATATCTCAATTGCGTCGGGTGCATACCAGTTTCCGCTCACCAGGACCCGTCCATCAGGCAAGGCCAGGGCCGAAACACCCGCTCTTTTGCGATCCAGGATACCAATAGCTGTAAAACTGTGCGAAGCTGGGTCATAGACTTCAACGCCCCAGGTCTGGCCTATTCCGAAGGCTTCCGCAACACCGCCGCCAAGCATCACGCGCCCGTCCGGCATCGGTGTGCAGAACCCGAAGTCGTGAGGGTATTTCATTGGGACCTTATGCCATGCACCGTCCTTTAGATACCAAGCCGCTTGCGAAAGCAGGAAGCCGTCAGTATGCCCTCCAAACAGTGTAGGTTCTCCATTGAGAACCATGACGTTCGTCGTAGCGACCGGCTCCGGCAAGTCTGGCCACCGCAGTACATCACTACCGGTGCTGCGAGAGCATGCGGCAGTGAGCACGGCTAGCAGAATGAGAAAGAAGCGCTTCACTATCGCAAAGATAGTGAATTATTCATAGTCGCAAACGAGACGCATGGCAGTGGTGTTGTAGAAGTAGAACCTGGAGTTTCCTAAATTAGAGTGACCAAAGCTCAACGATGATCCAGAGCTACTGATTATAGCCCAAATTTGTGCATAAGAGCCATTATCGGGAGTACATTCATTAATATAGAAAATAGCACTTGTTCCGTCTTGATAAGCTCGGTCTGTATAGCCATCGTCCCTCGTTCTCCAATACCCTCCTGCTCCCACAGCGATATAACTGCCATTGCAATTGAATTTTACTCCATTGTTCGAACCGGTTATCCACTCCCTGGCGCTCGCGTAGAAGAGTTCCTGCACCTCTGCCCGGGTAGGGATACGCCATCCGGCCCAACCATCTGGGACGCCGAGACCGGCCGAAGTCCCAGCATCGTTGTAGATATTATAATCATACGAATACTCGCTGGAAGATCCGACATTGAATTCGGCCCATTTTACACTCAGGCCCAGGTTTTTCCAGGAATGTCCGCTGAGGGAGCCTGCCGCGGCAGCCGCTACCATGTCGGAAGTGAGGGTAATTGTCTTTCCATAAACATTCCCCGCCGTGTAATTGACTTCCTTGGTTGACACCAACCGAGCGTATTGTCCTCCGTCTTCATCCTCGGCACGGGCCATCAGGCTGGTGGAAGTACCGTTGTAAACGGCGAAATAGCCGGAGTATGTCCCTGCGCCATCGTCCGACGCCGTTACGTTCACCACATCAGTGGAAGAGTCACTTCCACTTACGGTACCGTTCGCGGCAATGCTGACTGTCCTGTACACTCCGCCGGCAGAATCCATACCGATGGTCGTGATGGCTTTGGACGTGCTCGTGAACCGGAAACGCAAATAACTCAATATATGTGTATTCAGAGCCCCAAGGGTAGCCGTAGTCTGGTTGTCGGCAAGGACGATGGGGTCTCCTTTGAGGATATCATGCTCCAGGGCATCAGCAAGTGAGTTTCCTCCCGGGGTGCTCAGGTTAAGGGTAATGACACCCGAGGATACGCTTACAAACCCTTTGTCCAGGGACGTTTTACTCACGGCATACGGAATATAGGTTCCCGCCACCACGGGATCCGTGGAGGAGAAGCTTCCAGATGTGGTTCCAGCTCCGTCAGTTAGGGTAAGCGTAATGGTGGTTCCATCGCTTTTGATAAGGAAAATCTTGTCGCCGGCTTCCCAGGTGGCATCTGTGGAGCCATAAGACACTCTTGTTGCGGCCTCTTCCTGGACTTCCGGGTTTTTGGTTACAGCGGAAACGCTGAGCGTGATCTTGCCTCCAATATTATCTGTGACGGAAGAGTTCCGGGACTCAAGTGATTCTTTTGTGCATCCTGCTCCGATGGCCGCGATAATGACAATGGATGCGAATAACAATGATTGCTTCATAGAACTACCAAATTAAACCGTTATCATCTGCGTCACTTTCATCTACTCCTGCGCCAGAAAGGCTGGCGTCATTGCCACTGATGGCAAGGATTCCCTTTTCCATCTGGATTTTAAACACCTCGGTTTCGGGTGAAGAATAATATTCATTCCTGTTTGTTTTGAGCATGGCTTTTAAATATTTATGCTGCAAAGATACGGGACGGATCAATCCCCCTTGTTCCGCCTTCTCAAAACCCATATCCCAAATTGTTAAATGATTTGAGATACGGTCATCAGGGATGAAGATTCCTAAGCTTCGCTCGGAATGACAAAATCATTCTGAGGAGCAAAGCGACGAAGAATCTAAAAAAAATTGTATCTTTGCACCGAATTAATTCAGAACGATATGAATCTCAGAGACATTAAAAAAGACATCGAGTTTTTTGTCGGCGCTTTCATCGACGACTGCTCACTTTTCCTTGAATTGAAGCCGCAAGCTGACGCCCAGGCCATTACTGACCTGATTGACAAGGCGGTTGACCTGTACAACGACAGCCGCGAGAAGATCGGAAAAGCTGAAGGAAACAAGAAAACCTATTTCAACGGACTCCGCGAGGACGTGCTCAAATGCCTGGACGGGCTCTACGAGCAGCTCAGCGAAATCATAAAGAACAACGCCAAGGAGGCCTAGCCTCAGTGGGAAGCGGGGCGGTCCCCGCATACAAAAAACATTTTCCCCGGACAGGAAATCTCCTGCCCGGGGAAAACTTTATCTGCAACAGGATACTATCTCCTCCTGCACTTGATTCCGAGAGTCGCTATCTCGTGCGGCTTAAGGGTAACCTCGACGGTATTGCCCTTGACCTTCACGGGTTTGGCCCCATCTACGCTCCACTCCATGAAGTTGAGTTTCCTGAACGCCTTGACTCTCGACGGAAGTGTCAGGGCCACAGTCGTTTCCTCTCCGGCGACCTCGGCGAGGCGGACAACCAGCTGCTTGCCGTCCTCTCCCCTCTTGATGCCTGTCAGCAGGACATTCTTCTTGTCGAGGGAGATGAGAGACTTCTCGGTAGGACGGTTGAACGGGCCCTTCCTGGTCGACAGGGAAAGCGGCTCGTGGGCATATACGGGAGTCGAATAGCACTCGCCCTCGATGATTGCATTCTCTTTCCAGTCTCCTCCGTCAGGACGGATGGAATACTCGATATTGAAGATTCCGAGGTTAGGATAACGGTCCGGATCGCCGCCCGTACGGAGCAGGGTCAGACGGAACTCGCCGTCATAGTAGCTGTAACCGTATTTGCTGCGGCTCATAAGCGCCAGTCCGGCATCGTTGCCGCTGACATAAGCCCATTTCTGCGCGGGGACTTCCTGACCGTAACGGCGCTCTGCAGTGACAGGACTCTGGGGATTGGTGATACCAGTCTCAACGCCGTTGATCTTGCCCTCAGCGGGACGCTCGACCACATCGAAAGGAACGTTGCACCAAAGCCTCGGGGCCTCCATCTGAAGCGGGAACACGGCCCTGAGCATCGGAGAGCCGTTCTTGTCCGCAACATCAAGCCAGTCCACGGAGAGGTCGAAATCGACTCTCGGATAGGACTTGTAGATGTATGTACGGACGATGAAACGGGAACGGCCCCAGGTGCGTACGCTCTCGATGGTCGCCCTGACCGGTCCGTTGATTATCTTGACGGGGCCCTCGACACGGGTGACGTCCTCGATGGAGGTAGCCTCGTTGATGGTCCAGGACTTCATATGTCCGTCGGGACGCTCGTTGTAGATGCGCAGGGTATTGAGGCGGCCGCCTTCCTTGACATACTCGCGGCCGGTTTCCTTGACTATGAGGGACACGATGTCTCCCGTAGCCGGATCGATGCGGATCTTGTAGAAATCGGTATCGAAGACATTGTCCTCGAATGGCACGGGCTCGACAAGATCTCCTGCGGAAGTTGCATCCACATAGAAAGTCTTGTAACCGCCTGCGGGCATCTCATCGACAAGGAACATAACCCTGGAACGGTATCCGGGAGGGAATTTCTTGCCTTCGATGATCTGCGCGGGATAAGCCTTTCCGTTTTCATCCCTGACAAGGATGGATGCCACCCCGTCTTTGGGCACGACATTCTTGGCTCCGTAATAGTTGCCCCAGAAAGTCAGGCTGGCGGTAGCGGGCTCGTCATAGGAGAATACGTCGGCCTCGACGAGGGCCTTGCGGCCATAAGGCTGGAGATTGAAGGCTACTATAGGCTGGCCCTGATCTGCGCGGAACGGAATGCGGTCCACATAGCTGAGGAAAGCCTTGTCACGGAGAACATCGCTCTTGCGGAGCGCCTCAGTGTAACGGGCGACCGACTCGCGGTTGGACTCGAATATGGCGCTTCCAGGGATAATGTCGTGGAACTCATTGAATACCACCTCTTCCCAGATATGCTTGTACTCGCAGGCAGGATACTCTCCGCCGGCGAGCCACCATACCGAATTCAGCATTTCACCTTCGTACAGGGACTCCTCGCAGCGACGGTTCATCTCCTTGATCTCGGCGACATTGGTGTAGCATCCTTCGAATACAAACTGCATCTCGCCCTTGTGGACGGGAAGTTCGTCACGGTGCGCCTCGGCAGCCTTGAAGAATTCTTCCACGGGAGTGAACTTGACCGCAGGGAAGGACGGATCGGCATCCAGCTTGTGGGCCTCCTCGATCCAGGCGCGGGTCGGTCCGCCGCCATGGTCGCCCTCACCGGTCGGGCAGAGGGTCGTAGAACCGGCTCCGGGATATTCACGGAGCATCCTGCGGAGGAAACCTCCCTCGATATGACCGTTATAGGTCTCGCTGTTATGGACAATCACTTCCGAGCCGTCGGAACCCTGCCAGAGGAACGATCCGCGGAACGGAGAGCAGCGCATGCAGTAGAAGTAATTGATTCCTGCAAGGTTAAGCATCTGGGGGAGCTGGGAAAGGTGACCGAAATCATCCGGGAACCAGCCAACGCGGGCAGTCCTTCCGAGCTTATCCTTGAAATAACGCTGGCCAAGCATGAAAGACCTTGCCAGAGCCTCGCCGGAAGACAGGTTCTGGTCTGATTCCGTCCAGGTACCTCCCACGGGCTCAAGCCTTCCTTCGGCCGCATACTTCTGCACCTCGGCGAACAGGGCCGGGTCGGTCTCTTCGACGAACTTATAGACCGCAGGCTGGCTCTGGAGCATGGTATAATCCGGATACTCCTTCATGAAGGCGACGGCCTGGCGGAGATTGTCGTTCGCCATCTTCATCGTCTCGGCATAAGGCCACAGCCAGTCCATGTCCATATGGGCGTGACCGATAACGTATACGGTCGTATCCTTGGGCGACTGGGCAAGGGCCGCGGAGCAGCACAGCACCGCGGCAAATAACGATAACAGTTTGGTTCTCATATAATTATGAATTGGTTAATAGTGTCAAAGTGTCTGGCCTCCGATGAATTCCCGCATTATGGAAGTCGGAGGGACCGCCTCTATCTCCGAAGGCTGCAGCGCCACGATGTACTCGAGGAACTTGATGAGCCGGACCGCCTCCGTGTATGCAGGTGAGGACGGCGGAATGCGCCTCAGCAGAGGCTCCACATAGTATTTTAGGAGCGGAAGCTCATAGATAAGGGCTGAATTGAAAAGCACGTCGGCATTCTCCTGGAACGGGAATATATACTTGTTCTCCCCGCGCCGGACGCTCTCCCACTGGATGAGAGTCTTTTCGGGAGTAATGCCACGGTACCTGTTGTCTCGTACTATGCGCCTCATAAGACGGTTGTCGGATGTAGAGATGCAGTTGTTTTCATCGACGTTCAGGGATGTCAGAGCCGAGGCATACACCCTGAAAATACGGGACTGGTCCACCGAAGCCACCATGGCCGGGTCGAGGGCATGGATCCCTTCCATTATCAGGATATCCTTATCCTCGAGTTGCAACATGTTCCCTTCATACCTTTTCATCCCGGCCTTGAAGTCGTATTTCGGAATTTCCACCGCCTTTCCGGCGAGAAGGTCGTTGAGATGGCGGTTGAGAAGGTCCAGGTCCATAGCCTCAAGGCACTCGAAGTCGAATTTGCCGTCCGCGTCGCGAGGCGTCTGGTCCCTCTCCACGAAATAATTGTCCAGTTCGACCACCTTCGGCCTCAGGCCGAGCACGCGGCACTGCTGTGCAACCCTGAGAGAAGAAGATGTCTTGCCGCTGGAGGAAGGTCCGGCGATGAAGACGATCTTTACCTCGCTCCTCCTGGCATATATCATATCCGCGATAGCGGCATATTTCCGCTCCTGGAGGGCTTCCGACAGGTTGATTATTTTCACGGCATCACCCGCGAGGATCCGTTTGTTCAGGTCCCCTATGCCGAGGATGCCGGTGACCTGGCACCATTCCGAATATTCTTTCAGCGACGCGGCCAGCTTGGACTGGCGGCGGAAAGGGATCAACTTGGTAAAATCGGCCTCCGAGGGATACCTGATGCAGAATCCTTCCCCGAAGGGCATCAGCCCGAAAACCTTGAGATAACCGGTGGACGGGACCAGCGGGCCGTGGAACGAATCCGCGTGGCCGTCAAGGAAATATACGTTGCAGAAATAGCGGCCGAGCGACTTCTGCAGTTCGGACTTGAAATACTGCCCGTTCTTTATGAACAGCATCCTGGCATCCTCCGTCAGGAGCTTCTTCTTGGTGATGGGAAGGTCCCTGTCGATTATCTCCTTCATCTTGGCCTCTATCTTCTCCACTTCCTCGTCGGTCAGATAGCTGACGATGGTCTTCCCATTGTCCTGCAGCCGCCTCTCGACAAGCTCGCAGTACAGGCCGCTTGGAAGGCCGTGGTCTATGACCAGCACCTTGTCCGGATAGAGCTCCCTCACCGCATTCTGGAGCACGAAGCACAGCGATCGGGAGTATGACCGGCGGCCGTCGGGATGGTTGAAACCGATGAAAAAAATCTCGCAGGGGTAAACTATCTCATAACCCAGTTCCTTAAGCTTATGGTTCACCAGGGCAGCCAGAACCGGACAGTCGCGGCCTGTCTTGGCGTCCTTCACTTCGGGACAGATACGGCGGGAGACCTCCGCCAATGCCGTCCGGGGCGGAAATTCATAAAAGTTGCCGTCGTTTTTGCAGAAAATCTTGATGGTATCGGCCATAATGTGGGTATAATCTCGAATTTACAAATATAGCCAACCCGCCACAAAAATACAACCCCCGCGAGGATGATTTCGCGGGGGCCGGATTCAGAATTCTGCCACGAGGGCGGTCTTGGGAGGCACTTTCAGTCCTGGAGCGAGACGGACCTTCCCTCCCCCGGTAATGTCGGAAGCCTCGACCTCGGAGGGCGCGATTTCGGAATAATCAGCCCAGGGAACGGTCTTTTCCTCGAGGGAATTATTGATATAAACGAACACCGTGTCCGAACTGTCGTAGCGGAAAAATGCATAGGTGTTGTCCCTGGTCATAAAATGGCGGGTATTGCCATGCTGAATGGCCCCGCAGCCTTTCCGCCAGTTGAAAAGCCGGGATGTATATTCGTACAAATCAGCTTGTTCCGGGCAGGAAGCCCTTCCTTCGGGGGTAAAGAGGTTTATGGGGTCGCCTTCCCATCCGCCCGGGAAATCCACCCTCTTGGCGCCGTCGTTGTGGCGGCCGCCATTGGCGCGGAAGCCCATTTCGTCGCCGCTGAAAAGCTGCGGGATGCCGCGGAGGGTTGCCATAAGGGCAAGGCCGAGTTTAAGCCGGGAAGCGTCTCCCCCTACAAGGTCCATGACCCTGTCGTGGTCGTGGTTCGCAAGGAAAATCAGCATGTTTGAAGGATCGGCGTAGGCATAGTCGTGAGCCATGGAGGTATAGACCCTCGTCATTCCCTGCCCCCAGCCGGGCTGGTCTTCGGCAAGGGCCGTGCAGACCGCATCCCGTAGGGGGAAATCCATGATCGCCGGAAGATGGCTGTCGAAACCGTCGTGATTCCGGGCCCCTCCCTGCCAATAGGCGAGCTGCGACCAGTCCGGATCCCAGCATTCCCCTACTATGTTGTATGAAGGATATTCGTCCATGACCGCTTCGCACCAGCGGCTCATCGGCCCCGGCTCGTTGTAAGGATAGGTATCCACCCTCAGCCCGTCCAGCCCGGCGAATTCTGTCCACCAGACGGCCCATTGCTGGAAATACTTGAGTACAAATGGATTGTCAAGGTTCATATCGGGCATCGACGGCACGAACCATCCGCTTTCCTGAAGTTCGATGTCGCGCTTCGAGGCATAGGGGTCCATATATGCCGAGAACAGGACATTGGTGCCGGTATATTCAGGGAAGACGTGGTACCAGTCCTTGAAAGGAGGATTTTCCATCCACCAGTGAGCGGTTCCGCAATGATTGGTGACTATGTCCATAATGACCTTCAGGCCCCTCTTATGGGCCTCATCGACAAATGTCCGGTACAGATCGTTGTCACCGAAACGGGGATCGATATGGTAATAGTCGGAACAGGCATATCCGTGGTAGGAAGCCCTCGCCTGGTCATCCGCAAGAAGCGGAGTGCACCAGATGGCGGTGGCGCCGAGGCCGGCGATATAGTCGAGATGGTCGATTATGCCTTGAAGGTCGCCTCCGTGACGCCCGAAATCAGCCTCGCGAGAGGCTCTTTCGGCCATTTCCTTCACACTGTCATTGGACGGATCACCATTGGCAAAGCGGTCAGGCATAATGAGATAGACCATATCGGACGTATCGAAGCCCTTTCTGGAAGCGGAACCATCCGCCCTCTTTTCTATCTTGTAAGGGTATTTGAAAGCAGAGCCTCCGGGAGTCTCGAAAACAATGTCATAGGTCCCTGGAGCCGCGTTGCCCGCAACCTTCACATCCACGAAAAGATAGTCCGGGCTGTCAGCTTTGTGGACGCCAGCGACCTTCACTCCGCGGCCTCCACGGACCGATACCTTGCACTCTGAAATCCGAGGCCCCTGCACCATAAGCTGAAGCGGGGTTTTCATCCCCACCCACCAGGAAAGGGGTTCCACGCGGACCACCCTTCCGTCAGCAGACGCATCTTCGACTGCCTTGGAAACGCCCGGGCGGCAGCCTGCGGCAAAAGCCGCCGCTGCCGCCATCAAAAGCAAAAATCGTCTCATAACAGGCTACTTCCGGGTAAGCACGAGATAAGACCAGGGCCCGAGGGTAGTGGAAACCCTGTCCTCCTTGGTTTCACCGCTGAATATCTCGGTATATTTTCCGTCAAGAGGGACCTCCACATCCTGCGGCACAGCGCTCAGGTTCGCAAGCACTACGACCTTGTTGCCCCGGACCTCGCGGCTGAATGCCAGCACATCCTCGCTCTGCCCCCCGATATAGACGATGGGACCGCCTTTCTCGCCCGCGAAGAGTGCGGGATTGTCGTGACGCAAGTCGATGAGCTTCTTGAAGAACGTTGTCTTTTCATTTGGCTTCCAGTCGGTTATGGGGTCCTTCTCAAAGAATGCGAGCCTACGGTCAAGACCGATTTCCTGCCCGGTGTAAACCAGCGGCTGGCCTTTCGGAAGGGTGAAGCAAAGCACGGCGCAGATGTCGGCCGCATCTCCCATTCTCTCAAACTCGGTTCCCTGCCAGGAATTCTCGTCGTGGTTTGACGTAAACATCAGGCGGAAGGCCTCGTCGGGAGTATTGTCGGCATCCCTTGCCACGTAGGCGATGATATGGGACACATCCTTCTTGCCCTGGGCCACTTCATTGAGGATATGATGCAGTTCCCAGGCATAGGTCTCGTCGAAAATCGCCGGATTGGCGAGCGACGGCCTTTCAGCTTCCGCGAGGAAGAACGCATCCGGATAGTCCTTGCGCATCTTCGGCAGCACTCCGTACCAGAATGCCTCGGGCATCTCCCCGGCAGCGTCGCAGCGGAAGCCGTCCACGCCCTTGTCGAGCCAGAACCTCATGCAGCTGTCCTGAGCCGCCCAAACGGCCTGATTGTCATAGTTGAGGCTGCGGGTATCGGTCCAGTCATATTCCCAGATGGCGTTGCCGAGCGAGTCCCTTTCGTAGAAATCCGCAGGTCGTCCCTCCATCCAGACATGGTCAGGAGCGGTCTGGTTGGCCACCCAGTCGAGTATAAGCTTGAATCCGCTTTCGTGAGCGGCATCGAGCAGCGACTGGAAATCCTCCATCGTGCCGAACTCCGGGTTGACTTTGCAGTAGTCCGAAATGGCGTAGTAAGAGCCCAGAGAGCCTTTCCTCTCGACGGTTCCGATCTCATACATCGGCATCAGCCAGAGAATGTCCACCCCAAGGTCCTTCAGCCTCGGAAGCTGGTCCTCCACGCCTTTGAAAGTCCCCTCAGGTGAGAACTGGCGGATATTGACTTCGTACATCACGGAATCGTACGCCCATGACGGATGCACCTCTTTCCTGCAGCACGCCATAACGGAGAGCACAGCTAAACCAATGATTATTAATCGTTTCATATTCTATTGTGTTATTATATCATGCGTTGGACGACACGGGAACTGCCAAGGCTACAGTTTGAACACCGCGGAGGCGCGGGGGCCGAGGGTGACTTCTTTGCCGGAGACGGTTACGGTGCCGTTGGTGATGAGGGTATCCTTGATTTCGTACGAACCGGCCTTGGCGGACGAAGCCGAGAAATTATGGACCACCAGGAGGGTCTCGTCGGAAGATGTCATCTTCCAGACTGCGATTCCGGCGGAAGGGGACGTCACTACGGACATCTCGCCCTTCAGCAGGGCCGTGTGGGCGTTGCGGACCGCCGCGAAATCCCGGTAAAGGCTCAGCAGTGAATTCTTGTCCGCACTCTGGGCTTCAACGGAAATATTAGCGGAAAGCATTGACTTATCGTATTTCCCATTAAGGGCAGTTGTAGGAACGCTGCCGGTCTTGGTCCATTTTATCGGAGCACGGACATACTCGTCTCCGCCGCCCTGGTTGCCCCAGTAGCCAAGCTCCTCGCCCTGATAGATGAACGGTTTCCCAGGGGAGGTCAGCAGCACAGCGGCCGCAAGCTTCTCCTTCGCAAGGTCTTTGCCGAGGTCTTCGGCAGCCCTTGCCTCATCGTGGTTGCTGAGCTTGATTGCGTCGATATAGGCAGGCCTCTTGGCCTTGAAGCGGGAACGGAAACCGGCGATGGTGGTAGCGAAATCATTTCCTTTGCCACTGTTGATCCTGTCCTTGAGAGTCCACCAGTAGCTGAAGTCGAACATCGACGGAAGTCCCTCGAAATAAGGCGTTACCGTATTGACGTCCGAGAGGCACTCTCCTACCATGTACATATCTCCCTCGCCTCCTCGGGCCTTGTAGGCCTTGTTGCAGGCGTCATACCACTGCTTCAGGAAGGATACGTTCGCCGCCGGACGGTTCTGGTAGATCCACTGGACGGCATCGAGACGAAGGCCGTTCACCCCCATCCCGATCCATTTGGAGGCGGTTTCCTGAAGGGCCTTGAAAGCGGCGGAAGAAGAAGCCGTGGAATAAGGTCCGTAGTTCAGGTCCGGCATGGTTCCGTTGAAACTCGCGAAATAGAACATTGCGCCGGGAGCAGGAATATTCTGCGGGTTGGTATTGTTGATCTTGTAAGGCTGTCCGAGAGTGAGGGCCGAACCGTCTCCGCCGTATTTGGTTCCGTTGTCCCAACTGGTCGTGGATGTGCGGATCAGGAAGCCCCAGGAAGAAGAAAAATCTAGGGCAAGTTCATAGACTCCGGAAGACTTCTGGTTGAATCCGGCCATCTTGTCGTCCCCGTAATAAAGCCATACTGAAGCGTTTGCGTTAGGTCCAGGGGTAAGAGACGAGGTTTCCGTAACGGTAACCGTCTTATTGTT
>JAEEGL010738000.1_pt1 | contig 31798 bp, 25 predicted proteins | sample 9134231 | NCBI WGS metagenome assembly JAEEGL01 (sample SAMN16246548, study PRJNA631951) | gut metagenome | biome: gut microbiome; feature: rumen; material: fiber-attached | host: Bos | place: Iran: Karaj | collected 2018-10 | reverse complement strand
CATCTTGGCATAGGAAGGGTCATCATCAATGATCAGTATCCTCTTTACGTCATCCTTTTCTGTCTCACCTGACAGTGCTTTTTCCATAGCTGTCTTGAGCGCATCCATCTCCACAGGTCTGTCCAGCCAGATATAGTGGTCAATATCAGACACCTTCTTGTACAGATCCAGACGGAACTTGGCCTCTCCGATCAACACCATCGGTTTGCCCGCCTTGCTCACCTTGTCACGGATGTATGTCAGGCTCTCACGGTCCGCACAGTTCTCTACAATTTCATTGGGAAGGTATACTATAAACACATCCGTGGTATAAGCAAGATCTCCTATCTTCCCGAAATCATTCGTGAGAACCGTGGTCTTGTATCCGGCATCTGTCAGCTTCTTCTCCATGCCCTTCACCACGACACTGTATTGAAATACAGTTATCACAACACTTTTGAACCCTTCAGCCATTTCAAAATCCTCCTGGAAAACTAATCAGCTCCGTTTAATACAGCCTTTTCAGCTTCACGCTGTATATCCGGATCGTAAGAGAGCATAGGCTCTGTCTCCCTGCCCTTTATCCTTCTGTCTATGTAGTTGCGCGTCAGCCTGACGATAAGCGGCGTCTGTGCAATCAAACCTATGAGGTTCGGGATCATCATCAGACCGTTGAATGTATCTGAGATATCCCACGCCAGATTTGATTCCATCACAGCTCCGAATATGATAAGCCCGATGAAAACCAGACGATATAACCGCCCACAGGTCACACCGAAAAGGTATTCGGTAACCTTAGCACCATAATAAGACCATCCCATGACAGTTGTAAAGGCAAATAAAGTGATCGCTATAACCACGAACCATTCTCCCGGTTTCCCCAGTGCACTTCCAAAAGCCTTTGCGACAAGGGTGGAATCATTGACACCCTCTCTCACAAGCCCCGTCTGGAGGTCTATGGCACCTGATCCGAGCACGACTATCGCCGTCATGGTACAGATGACCATGGTATCAAGAAACACCTCGGCAATACCCCACATCCCCTGACTTACAGGCTCCCTTGCACAGCTGTTGCTGTGTACCATGACGGATGAGCCGAGACCTGCTTCATTGGAGAATACGCCTCTCTTACAGCCGTTCTTGATCGTATTCATGGCAAGCTGCACTGCAGTCCCGGCTGCACCTCCCTTGAGCGCATCAGGCCCGAGAGCAAATCTGAATATCGAAGAAAAAACATCCGGGAGGGTGGATATATGAAGCAGTATCATAATGATACATCCGATCACATATGCTATCGACATGAAAGGAATCAGCTTCTCAGAGACGGCCGCGAGTCTCCTGAACCCGCCGAGGATGATGACCGCAACGGTGATCATCAGGGTCGCGCCTATAAGCCAGTTCACCTTCGGAGCACCCATGAAGAGATCATCATTCATGCCCGCAAGGAAAGTCGACTGGAAGTTGATGGTGATCTTATTTATCTGGCCCATGTTGCCGATACCGAAGGAAGCCAGCACCGTAAAGATACAGAAGAGCACACCCAGCACTCTTCCGAGCCACTTGCAGTGCTTTATCGATCCGAGACCGTCCTGCAGATAATACATGGGTCCTCCGGACCAGGCACCTTCTGAATTGCGGCGTCTGAAATATAGTCCGAGAACATTTTCGGAATACTTGACCATCATACCGAGAAATGCCGCAACCCACATCCACAGTACCGCTCCGGGTCCGCCTACACAGATAGCGGTAGACACACCGGCTATATTACCCGTGCCGATAGTAGCACAGAGCGCAGTACAGAAAGCCCGGAACTGGGAAAGGGCACCTGCATCATTGATGATGCGCCCCTCTGTGTTCATGATGCCAAAGGTCCGGCGCAGCCAGTACCTGATGTGTGTGAGCTGGAACACACCCGTGATCACGGTGCAAATCAGACCTGTACCCAGAAGCAGTATGAGCCCGAATGTTCCCCAGGCAAATGAGTTTACCGTATCATTTATCCGGATGACAGTTTCCATTGGATTACTCTAATACCTCACAATAAACAAGAGTCTGGTTCAAAAGCTGATAGGCTACTTCACCAAATGTAACAGGACCCGTATAAGGAGGTATCTTCTTTCCCTCAAGTGCACCGTTCAGGTAGTTCAGGATGCAGTTGAACGACAGTACCGGCTGACGTGCCCCGGCCTCAGCGATCCTGCTTATGAATTCGGCAGCGTAATCATCCACATGAGTGGCAAAACGATACTCGATATCCTTGAATACCGGTGCATAGAAACTCACCTCTCCGTTCTCCACACCCTTGATGGAGGTGTTGATATATGCTCCGTTGTAATCCGCCACAAGAGGCATACCGGGATCTATTCCTTTTTTTTCGATATAATCCGCGAAGTCAACCTCCTGCCCGTTCACGGTGCATTTGCGTACACTAAGCTCATTGTCCGAGAACCTGATGACAGGATCGGTCTTGTCATCCGAGAAGATATTGATCATATTGATCATGGCAGACTTACCCTTGGGAAGCCTTATATACATAGCCACAGCCTTGTCTGAAAAAGCCTGTCCGGTGCTGCCGTTATAAACTTTGGCTTCACCGGCTGTACCAAGCTCAAAGCCGGATATCCACCCTATAGTCGGATGCATGATAAGCTCCTCCACATTCGGTGCCTCCTTGGAATACTTGGCTGCAACCTCCGATCCGTACGGCATGATGAGTATCGTAAGTCCGTTATCAAAGCCTTCCTCAACTATCTGGAATACGTTGTATTTGCCATACTCTGCTATACGTATCTCCTCCGCGAAGTCTAACTCATTTACAAAAAGTCTTTCTTTTGTGAAAAGGCCGCCGTCTTCGCTGATAAAGTACGGTGTAGATCCTCCTATCCAGTTTCCTTTCGGCAGCTTCTGAAGCAATGAATCATCAGCGGCGATGTGAAGCGCCTTGCCCTCATTGATCAAAGCAACTGTCTCTTCCAATGTGAAAAGCATCTCTCTACCCCCTTTATTGTTATATGCACATTAAAGTGCAGCGATATTTGCAAGGTCAACCTTTGCAACTATCGGATATTTGGCCATAAATGCTTCCATCTCTTTCATACATGCTTCCATGCTGCCCGCATCTGCCTGCAGCCTCTTCTGCATTTTCGAGATCATCATGTTCAAAGCCAGATTTGTAGACGTATACTTCAGTTCCCCTCTGAGTACTTTTTCTACTTTTTCCTGAACAACTGCGTCCATATAACCTCCTTATCTTGGATCAATCGTTACCCAGTGCTTCCATGATACCGTCATAGTCCAGTATATCCGCTTTTTCACGGATCAGCGTGAATTTTTCTTTCTCGGAATCAGGTATCTCATATCCTTCTATCTCCTTCATGATATCCTCCACCTGATCACAGTCCATGGACTGTGCAGCTTCCTTCAATCCCTCGTATATGCTCTCCATGAGAAAATCATCCGCCACAGGCTTGTCGGATCCCGCTTCAAATACCGGGGCGAGAGCATCCCTGAAGGAAAGATATTCCTCCATGGCTGCTGCATGGTTCTCCTGTATGTATCCCGTATCTCCTTCTTTGCCGGCCATCTCAAGACGCTCGGCCTTCTCGCCGAGATCCATGGCACCCACAAGCCTTGACGAGCTTTTCAGCGCATGTATCTTTATGGTGTAATTCTTCCAGTCTCCGGAAGCAAAGCTTTGTTCGAGCTCGTCATGCTTGTCCTGTATCGAATCATAGAATATCTTAAGCACGGATCTGAATGCCTCTTCCGATCCGCTGTTCTGTATGGCTTTCTCGGCATCTATACAGTCTATACCATGATACCACTGATCTTCCGCTTCTTCGTGTTTATCTTCAGTCTCAGTGTCTCCTTCAAAATAGTCCGTATCAATATCTATACCGTACTCGTCATGTACTTCTGCCGTCTCATGTGCACTGTCTTCTGCGGTGTATTTCTGCTCCTCGGCTTCTCTTTCCCTGGCCACTCTCTCCTCATCTATGAATGAACCAATATTGTATGATTTATTGGACTTCAGGAAATACAGTATACCAAAGGTACCAGGTCCGCAGTTGGAGGATATGGCAGCGGAAGCCTGTTTGAAGATCACATGTTCAAAATATGCAGTCTTTTTGATCTCTTCTTCTATCCACAAAAGAGTATCGTGAGGTACATCAACATACGTGACAAATACCACATCGGGGTCAGGTATCGTATCTGCCGGAAGTGCTCTGCCGATGTACTTCCTGTAAGCTCTTCTCGTCCTGCCAAGCCAAAAACCGCCTATACTCTTCCTGTCATCTTTCATCCTTATTGCGGGATGAATGCTAAGCGCATTGGCGATACGGTGAAGTCTATGGCTCACCAGCCCTTTTCTTGCCATGTAGTCTGTAGTATCTATGACGAAGCTGCATTTCAGTCTGTGCTTGACAGCTTCAAGCTCTGTCACCATCTCATCTACGGGCATTCCCTGCTGTGCCAGTTTATAAGCTATCAGTACAAGTATACCTGTGGCACTCGACAGGCACTCCGAATTGATGACAGTGACATTGTCGAAGGATTTTGCAGCCTCACTTGCTGTTTCAAAGTCCTTGCTCATACTCGTAGTTATTGAAATATGTATCAGATGATGAGCCCTCTTCAGCGCATCTGCAAAGAATTCCGTATATTCATACTCATTCGGAGGAGATGAAGTGGCGTCTTTGCCTGTGGACAGATGCCGGATAAGCTCATTGGCATCCACCTGTACCCCGTCTTTGAATATGCCATCCTCCGTCTCTATGGTAAATGGTATGATGGGAATATGCAGTCTTTTTATCAGTGCATCCGGCAGATCGCACATGCTGGAGGATGTGATGATCACGGGAGCTTTCTCTGCGTACTTGTCGGAAGCATTGATCTCCTCATCCTCACCCATCATCATATTCCTCAGAATGACCTTTTCTGAGGAAATATGACGGATAAGCATCTCTTCCATAGCCTCACCCGTGACAGGCTTCACCAGATATCCGTCGAATCCGGCCTTGGTATACAGCTTCCTGTTCTCACTTCCCGCGTTGGCAGTCAGCACTATGACAGGCGTGTTCCTGTTGAGGCCTCCGGCCTGGTTTCTGATCAGCTCAAGACAGTCTATGCCGTCCATACCGGGCATGAGATGATCCATGAAGATGGCATCATAATGCACCTGCAGGCACATTTCCAGAGCCACTTTGCCGCTGATAGCCTTGTCTATGCCCATGTCAGTATCCTTGAGCAGCCTGCTCTCGACCACAAGGTTCATCTCATTGTCGTCTACTATCAGTATCCTTGCTTCAGGTGCCATGAAGCTGGTCTCATATGTACTCCTTCGCACTATCTGCTGATTGTGGATATTGAGTTCTCCGATCTTTTTGGGATCAACGATCTTCTGCCTGATCTGTACCGTAAAGGTCGAGCCTTCACCGTAAACGCTGTTTACAGTGATATTTCCGTCCATCAGTTCCACAAGCTGCTTCACTATACTGAGTCCGAGACCGGTACCTTCTATATGCCTGTTCTTACCTTCATCCACACGTTTGAATGCATCAAACAGATAAGGGATGTCTTCTTTCTTGATACCCATTCCGGTATCTGATATGGAGATCAGAAGATCGACCATATTCCCATCTGACGTCTCCCTGCTCTCTATACGAAACTCCACACGTCCGTCCTGTGTGTATTTCACGGCATTGTTCAGCAGATTGATGATCACCTGCTTGATACGCACTTCATCTCCGTACAGAGCTGTAGGCACCTCGGGATCCACGCTCACTTCAAAGCCGAGTCCCTTGTCGTTGGCTCGAAGCCACATCATGTTTACGATCTCGGAAAGAAGGTCTCCTACCTTATACTCCACCGGAACTATATCCATGCTGCCAGCTTCTATCTTGGAAAAATCAAGTATGTCATTGATCAGTGCGAGCAGCATCTTGCCGGCACCCTGTATACCCGATGCATCCTTCACTATATCATCGGTAGCATGCTCATCACGGAGTATCAGTTCATTGAGACCCAGTATGGAGTTGATCGGTGTGCGGATCTCGTGGCTCATGCTCGAGAAGAACCTGTTCTGTGATCTTGTGAGCTCCTCTGCTTTCTCTGCCGCCTTCTTCGCACGCTCATTCTCTTCCTTGAAAAGCTTGCCCTGTGACCAGGTCATGACAAAACATAGCACGCCGACCATGATAAGGGAGATCAGCGTATCTATAAAGAACATCCCCCTGGAATGCTGGTTCACGAGATTGGGCTCGAAATATGATATTGTATAGAGCGCCACAGACAACAGCGAGATAAGAACGAACATGATATTACGCCATCTGCCCTGAAGTGTAAGGCCCACATACATGAATGCGAAGATGACCCAGATAAACCCTCCGCCCTCTATACCGCCTCCGAAGAAGAACAGCGCAGGCAATATGCTAAACACCAGACAGATCACTATGATCTTAATGACCACAGTGAGCTTTTCCAGCCTCAGTCCTGTCATCACGATGACCGGAACAAGTATCAGCGTGGCGATCAGGACCATGATCTCATAAATATTCTCTTTTGTGACCAGATCGCCGATAAGAGCAATAAACACAGCGACTTCCGACATGAAAGTCAGCCTGAGGAATATCCTTTCGGTAAAGTCTCTTTCGGGATCGCTTGCGGCATCACGGGCAGCTCTGAAGGAACGGAAAAAGTTCATCTATTATCACCTCCCTTTCCGGTCGCTGTGCCCGACAGCACACGAAGCATCACTCTTTCAAAATCCGCTCTTGATATGGGCTTTGCTATGAATCCGTCGAATCCTTCTTTTATGAACATCTCTCTCGCTCCGGATACAGCATTGGCTGTAAGAGCGACAACAATGATATTCTTCTTAAGATCGATGGCGGCAGCTTTTATCTTCTTCATAGCCTCCACTCCGTCCATTTCAGGCATCATATGATCCATGAATACAAGGTCGTACTCATTCTCGCGGAACTTGCTTAGGGCTTCCCTGCCGCTTCCGGCCGTATCAATGACCATCTCATAGTCACGGAAAAGCGATGTGGCCACCACAAGGTTCATAGGTTCGTCATCGACGATCAGGGCTCGTATCCCTTTAAATACAGGTCTTTCCGCACTCTCATTGCCTGAAAGATCTGTCGCATCATGACCGTTATTGAGTATATTTATGATCGGATATGCATAGAGTGGCTTTGCCATCAGCATCACCCTGCTTCCGTCAGGAGTGGTAACATCCGGCCCTGCAGATACCGCGATCACGATATCCTCTTTAGCGGTCACTTCAAAATACCCCTTGTTTTCCTCATATTCCTCTTCTCCCATGAAGATATGGGTCACATGAAGCTTCTCCTTCAGACGCTCAACCTCATAGACCGTCTCCGCAGAGTACAGTGGGACGTGTATGCCTCTTGCCAGATTGGCTGCCATGCTGCGGTAGAAATCACGCAGCTTCGGGATTTTGTATTTATCGGGTCTCACATGGAAAAGCACTGCTCCGTCGAAGGTATTGTCAAGAGCAAGGCACGGCTTTGCATCCACCACCTTCTGCGGCAGGGTGACACGTACAGTCGTACCGTTTCCCTTTGCACTTTCTATCTTAACGAAGCCTCCCATCCTGTGGGCAAATCCATATACAATGAAGAGTCCGAGTCCGATACCTCCCGAGCTGCGGTTTCTCTTCTTGTTCTCCTGATACATGCCTTCGGTCACAGAGTTGAGCGCGTTCCTGTCCATACCGATGCCAGTATCCGTCATCTCTATACACAGATTCACACCGTAGTCGGTATTCTCCGCATACATCCTGACATAGATGCCTCCGCGCCTGGTAAACTTTACTGCATTCTCAAGCAGATGGCGGAATATCTTGTGAAGCTTTTTGATATCTCCATGCATCATGGCAGGCACTCCGGGATCAAGATCCACTACCAGCTCCAGATCCCCTGCACTGTCGTTCGTACGGAAACTCGTGACAACATCATTGATGAGCGATGTGCTCATATAGTTTTCTTCTTCCAGAAACACCTTCTGTCTCTTGCACTCGGTGTAATCCTGTATATCCTCTATCTGATATGCGAGCCTGACTCCTGCTTTTTTGATGGAATCAGCTTCAAAGCCGACACCCTTCTTGATCAGAAGGTCAGACATACCGTTTACCACATTGACCGGTGTCCTCAGTTCATGTGAGACATTGGACAGGAAGTCTTCCATGCTTGCATCATTGGCTTCTATGCGGCTTTCCTTTATCCTTCTCTCTTCTTCGTCTTCTATCCTGTCATTTATCGTTCTGACACAGATGAAATACACCAGGAGCACTATGGCCGTATGAAGCAGCATCCTCGACACATTGAACTTGTCATATACCAGCGGATCTCCGCCCGGAAGGTTGATGAAGTGGATGGACCATATCACAAAGAACTCAAGAAGCAGGATGTTCATCATGTATTCGGTGTTCAGTATCGAATATGTAGTCATCACGAGTATAGTGACCAGAGCCACATCGAAAAAGCTGCTCGCATGTATCCCGTGGTAGAAGGCAAGCAGGACGGCATAGCTGAAATAGAATATCTTCCGGATATCGTAATCGATCTTTTCGGAAAGATTGAGCATCCACAGAGATACCACACCCGCAAGTACAACAGCCGGCACCCAGAATTCCCATCCCATCAGAACATTCTCGATGATAAGACCCACTGATGCTATGGTGGCTACGAGTATAATGAATTTTTCATTATTTATTCGGTTCATATCGGTCCTTTCTGATAAAAGACACTGCGTATTCTATCCTGACCCTGTCCGAAAAACCGGTCATATCCCATGCCTTCATTATCCTGTCTATCACCTTGTCGGTATCCCTTTCATTAAGCTGCGGAAGTATGACAAAGAACTGGTTCTTCTGCCAGCGCATGACCATGTCCGGCTTCCTCAATGTAGTTCTGAGTGTATTGCCGAATTCGGATACCATTTCGGAGAAGATCACGCCTCTTTCATCTGATGTTACGGAAAACAGCACTCGTGTTGCCGTACCGCCGTAGCGTGTCAGGAATCTCTCGACGAAACGGTAACTCCACGAGAAAGCCTCCTGTCCCAGAACCATGGCTCCTTTGCCGTCACTGCGCTCAGTCATGATCTGCACCACGCGTTCAAGCTCATGTTCAAGATCATTATCTGCCATCCCGGTATCTGTGGTATCGGGAGAATATATATGATAATCATGCTTGCCGTTTAGCTTGACCTCATACAGGGCACTGTCTGCATACTTGAAAAGGATCTGATAGTCATCAGTATCCACTGTGGAGATAGCAACTCCTACGGAGATACCTAACGGTACGCCGTGTTCTTTGCCAAGAAGCCTGTCCGACTCATCCCTGAACTGTTTGTTCAGTCTCCTTGTAAGAGATGCTATCGGCTCCTCTTCTGTCATATCGGCAAAGTACGTCATGAACTCGTCGCCGCCTATCCTGCACACTATGTCTCCCGACCTTGTATTCTGCCTGATCACATCCGCAAACGCTTCGAGCACACGGTCACCCATATCATGTCCATAGATATCGTTTACGAGCTTGAAGTTGTCCAGATCCAGTATCATGAGTGCTCCGGCGCTCTTCCGGCAAAGCTTCGTCACCTTCTCCGTACCGCTCGCCTTGTTCAAAAAACCTGTGAGCTTGTCTACGCTGGCTTCCTCTGTAAGATTTTCTATAGTCTTGCTGTTTTCTATGGTATTCCTGATCCTGTTGATGAGTATGTCCTCGTCAAAAGGCTTGTGGATATAATCCGAAGCTCCTGCCTTGAGTCCGCGTCTTTCTGTCTCATTGTTGTCCTCTCCTGTCAGGAAGATCACAGGAAGCTGTTTAAGACCTTTTTCATGTTCAAAACGTCTTAAAGTACGATACGTCTCAAACCCGTCCATTCCGGGCATCAGTATGTCCAGAAGGATAAGGTCCGGCGTATGTCCTGCCATAAACTCCAGAAGCTCCTCTCCGGAGCGCAGACAACTCACACGCATACCATGTGCGCGAAGGAGGTTTTTTGCATTTGTCAGACTGAAGGGCTCGTCGTCTACTACTACTATCCAATCACTCATATCATTCTCCGGCTCCGTCTGTATTTCCGGATAAAAGCTCGACTATCTTTTTGTACTCATATCTGTCCGAGGCATCCTTTAGATTCTCATAAAGCTTCGCGCTATCCTGCGGTATACTGTATTCCGACATCTCTTCAAAGATGCTGTCAAGCCTTTCGCAATCCATGTCTTCTGCAGCTGCCTTTATCTCTTCCAATACACCCTCGATAATATCAGGATCCGCCTCGGGTCTTACGGTATCATCGTAGCCCGAAAATACTTTGGACAGCGGTTCCCTGAAGCTTTCATAATCCGTCATGAACGCCACATGATGACCGCGGATATATCCAATATCATCTGCCTTACCGGCATCCTCAAGTCTCTGTGCCTTCTCACCGAAGTCCGCAGCGCCTATGATCCTCGCAGAGCTTTTCAGCGCATGGACCTTTATCGTATAGTTCTTCAGATCATCTTCTTTGAAGAAACGGTTGAGCTCCTCTGTCTTTTCGTCGATGGATTCATAGAATATCTTGAGCAGAGACATATATGAATCCATAGTGCCGCTGTTCTTAAGTCCGGCATCGGTATCTATGGATATCGCGGACAGGATGCTGTTCATACTCTCCATATTTCCGCTTCCGGTCTCTTCATACTCCCCTATGCCTGCCTGTCTCTTCTGGATCTTATCTTTCGGAAGATAGGCGAGCATCATCTCTTCGAGCGTATCCGGATCTATAGGCTTCGTCAGATAGTCATCAAACCCGGCAGATATATATTTCTCCCTGGCTCCTGATATGGCATTTGCAGTAAGACATATTGAAGGAGTATTCCTGTTCTGATTGTCTGTGTCCTCCCTTATCTCATGGAGCGTCTCTATGCCGTCCTTCTCAGGCATCATATGATCCAGGAAGATCAGATCGTACAGTTTATTCCTGGTAAGCGATATACCTTCGTCACCACTGTTTGCAGTGTCTGTCTTCACGCCTGTCTGTTTGACGAGGCTCTTGAATACCATGAGGTTCATGGGATTGTCATCTACCACAAGAATGCAGGCATCGGGTGCCGAGAATTTCTCATGATACCTGTCTTTCTGAGCCAGACTCTCCCTGTAGCTCTCTTCATAGTCTCCTATGGGATCTGTTCCCTGTACCTGCTGTTTCACAGAGAAACTGAAGGTGGAGCCCAGTCCGTATACGCTCTCCACATTAAGCTTCGAGCCCATCATCTCAAGCAGATTGCCTGCTATACCCATGCCAAGTCCCGTACCCTCAATGTTGCGGTTACGATCTTCTTCTATCCTTTCAAACTTCGAAAAGAGCTTCTGCATATCCTCTTCCTTGATACCGATACCTGTGTCTTTCACTGATACCGTAAGCAGGATATTGTCGGGATCGCTGTTTAGTTTCCTGTAGCCCATATACAGTGTCACACTGCCCTTTTCCGTATATTTCACGGCATTGGTCAGAAGATTAGCTATGACCTGCTTGATACGCACTTCATCACCGTGGAGAAGTCTTGGGATGTTTTTGTCTATCTTCAGTCTGAAGATAAGACCCTTATCCTCAGCACGGTTGTGTATCATATTGGCCAGATCGTTGACCACGGCTGACAGATCATAATCCACAGGGATGATCTCCATCTTGCCGGCTTCTATCTTCGAGAAATCGAGGATGTCATTTACAAGCCCGAGCAGATTTTTGCCGGCAGCCTTGATATTCTCCGAATAAGTGATGATGGACTGCTCGTCGCTTTCCCTGAGTATCATCTCATTCATTCCGAGCATGGCATTGATGGGAGTCCTTATCTCATGTGACATATTCGAAAGGAATGAAGACTTTGCCTCGTTGGCAGCTATGGCTCTTGTCGACATATGCAGATATCTGTTGGAGCGTGTCATTATGATGCTGATGATGACTACGATGATCACTACGACAGTGATCGTGATCAGCAGTATGGAGTTCAGTGAACCGAATACATTTGTGGCATCCTTGACCGAGACACAGTGCCATCCGTTCTGAAGATCCGCGACATATACCACATAGTCCGCATCATCAAAAGAAAACTCGAAATAATGATCATCTGTCCCGTCTACCTTCTTCACTATCTCGGCTCCGAAGGTTCCTATCTCTTCGTTATAGTTCTTGCCGATCTCATCCTTGTCGGAATGAGCTACCACCGTACATGAATTGTTCAGAAGCATCTCGGCATCGGATTCTCCGCTCCGCACGGCATCTTCCGTAAGCTTCTGTATCTGATCCAAAGATACATCCACCGATATCACGCTTTCACCGTCGCACAGTGTCTTGCCGAGAGCAAGCATGACATTGCCGGACTGGACATCAACATACGGATCCAGGATAGTCAGCTCTCCGGGATTCTCCATGGGCTTCGTATACCACGGACGGTCCGTCGCCACATAATCTGCCGGAGGCTCCCATCTCGTACCGCTGAAGAACCTGCCGTTTATATAGCCGTACAATCCGGTCATGTTCTCTATGACGGCACTTCTGACTGCGGTGGACTGCCCGACCAGATAATCCTGTATCTCCTTATCCGTACGGTGTTCCGTCAGCATCTCATCCAGAGTAAAAGCAGCAAGGTTTACCGCATCTATATTTGTCTGAAGATAGTGATCGATATGATCCGCAGATTCCTTAGCCGTCATCTCACCGCTCTTGATGATGTTGCTGCGTTTCTCGCTGTAGAGCATCGTATAATACATAAAGATGATGCCGACAAAAAACAGCGTCACAACGACGGCTATCAGTGTGTTTCTTAATGAGAGCTTTTTTTCATCCCGGGTTTTATCTGATTTCATCAAAAAAGTTCATTCTAAAAAATGTACACATATGTGTACATTTTATCAGATAATCCGGTTTTCTCAAAATGTTTTAATCCGCTACTTTCTTGGCCACTACCACGAATCGTCCGTTCTCTTCTTCGTAGTCACAGGTGGAAAGAGTGATCAGTCTGTCACCGAAGACAGCGTCTACGCCGGTATCGTACATTGACAGGGATTTCATGTTGTTTACGCCGTTACGAAATTCCTTTTCTGTCTGGGGATCGATGAAATCATAGTATCTGAAGCCTATATCCGCATCGGTATAGGCTTTGGACTCGAAAGCCGCCATCACGGCCCAGGTCCCGGTCTCATAGAGAGAATTGAAGACTATATAGGGATGTGCCTTGTAGAAGCTCTCCGACTTGTAGTTGTCGAGATCACCGAACATCGCGCCGCTCCTCATATGGTGTCCGTAAATTATGAGATTGGCTGTGGGCTTGATCACATCGCATCTGTCATCGAGGAAGAGTGAGCCGTTCTTATCTTCCTGCTGATCAAAGTTGTGATTAAGATAATAATTGCTGTCTCCGTTCACGGACTGCATGACGGGATAATTGACTTTGGTGCCTTCGATGGCTATCCAGCCGATTATGTTCTGATTTTTGTCAAGCAGAGGCTCGAAGTCTGGAAGCACATAGAGAACCCTCTGCCCCTCTTCTTCCTCTTCCGTGTCCTCGGGAGCGGGTGCTGTCTGGTCGGTACCCGGCACTGCAGCAGCCCCTGTACTTCCCATCCTCGCAGAAAGGGCGGAGACATCACTCTCCGTCCTCTTTAGATCATAATAATACCAGCCTACATAGCCAAAGCATGCTATGGCTATCACAAGAAATACTATACGCGCTATATTGCGCTTCATGACTCAGCCGCGGCCGTCTGCATCCCGTTCTGTGCGGGCTGCGGCATCTTAAGCTCAGATACCATGCTGCTGATCTCGAGCATAAGCTTCTGGAAATTGCCTACAAGTTCCACATTCTTGCTGCTCTGCTCAGTCACCTCATTGGTGGTGGCTTTGATCTGCTCGGATGATGCAGACAATGTGGATACGCTGTCCACTATCTCGTTATTCGCACCGTTAAGCCTGTCTGCGAGACCGCCTATCTGCTCAGTATCTCCTCCGAGACGGGCCACGCTCTCACATACGGAGCTTAAGTATTCCTTCGCCTGAGCTGCTGCTTCCTGCTCTTTCTCGGAAAGCTCTGCACTCATATCAACCTTTTGTGCCACTTCATCGGCATCATTGGACAGACCTGAAAGTACCTCGCTGATCTGCTCGGTAGCCTCCTTTGTCTGCTCGGCAAGTGCCCTGATCTGATCCGCAACCACTGCAAAGCCTCTTCCTGCCTCTCCCGCTCTGGCTGCTTCTATTGAAGCATTGAGTGCGAGCAGATTGGTCTGAGATGATATGGTGAGGATCAGGTCATTGATGCCGCTGACCTGCTCAGATCTGTCTTTCAGGCTCTTTGCAGACTTTCTCATCTGAGTGCCTATCTCCATATTATTCTTTACATGTGTATCAAGCTCATCCATGGCTATAGTGCCGCACTCTGCGGCATCCTTTGTATCCGTGGTGCACTCAAGGACAGCCTTGGATCTGTCGTTTACTTCCGTAATAATAGACTGAATGTCCTGTGTCTGGGTAGTCTGAGATGTTATGGCGCTCTTGTTTGACTCGACTCCCTGCGAGATATCATTCAGTGAATCGTTCATACCCTCGGTAGCCTGCATGATCTCTGCAAGTGACTCCTCGGCCTTTGCCATATCTTCATTGACGCCCTTTGCTATCTGGGCGATGCGTACTACATTTATCTTGTTGAGTTCGTTCTCGGCGCTGACTCTGCCGAGTGTGGTATCCGTCTCAGTGATATACAGTCTGTTCCCGATGAGCATGCATACCCCGATCAGCAGTGAAACGGCTGCAAGAGTGATCGTAAGCGGCGGCATCACGACTCCCGTGGCACTTATTATGATCAGTGCGGCAAGAAGCACCGCCTGAGCTATGCCTGTTGGCAGTCCCGCCTTTCCTGTATTTAGTATCTTCAATCCCTTTACCAGCTTCTCCGGGAACTTCATATCAAACCTCCGAACTCGATCTCGTACACAACATGTAGTAGACATTATATCACTTTTTTACATTTTGTCTACCATATTTAGTCAAGGATTTTTCACCCTCTTCTGTCAAGATCGAGTTGGATATAATCAAGATATGGTATAAGGATGCCGGGCTTGGGCCGTATCTCATAGCTCATGTCGAGCTCATCGAGGCGGAAGCTCTTGCGTCCTCCGTCCTTCATCCGCCTCCAGAAGATCATCAGCTGTCTGAAAGTAAGATAATACATAAGCTGCCGCTCGGTATAGTGTATGAGGATGAAGGCAACTCCCTCCTGATTCTCGAACTCCTCCATGAAATATACCTGATGCTCATGTATGTTGCTTAAGGGGAAGGTATCCGTCCTGCACTCCTTTGCATCAAAGCAGATCGGTACCCCCTGTGCCACCCCTATATAGTCTACGGTAGACTGCTGGTCAAAGTAAGCCAGAGTTATCTGATGTGAGGCCTTATCAAGCTTTATCGGAGTGATGGGCGTAGGTATCTTCTGCACGAGAGCAAGATGAGACTGCTCGTACTTTTCATTTGTCCTGTTGACCATATCCTCAAGGGCAGATCCCCTGAGTCCTCTTGATTTCCATGTAGCCATATCAGTTACCTTAGTCCGAAAGCCCCATCTTCACAAGACACTTTTCCATGTCTGCCGGAATCGGGGCAAATACAGTCATCCCATCCAGTATATCCTCAGGAAGCTCTATACGGTATGCATGCAGCATCTGTCTCTTCGCTTCCTTCCTGCCATTCGACACTCCGTACTTACGATCCCCAAGTACAGGATGTCCCGTATGGGCAGCCTGAGCACGTATCTGGTGCTTCCTTCCGGTGATCAGAGCAAGCTCCGCATATGTAGCCTCATCATTTCTTCGTATCACCTCAAGGTCAGTTATTATCTCCTTGTATCCGCTCGTCGGTCTGTCTGATACATGGACCTTTCCCTCTCCGTCTGACGGACTGATGAATGCCACAAGATGCATGTCCTCATCGATACGTCCGGAAAGCACCGCCCTGTAATACTTGCGTATCCTGCGCTCCCTGACAGCCTGGGTGAGCTTCTTCAAACCAATGACAGATTTGCCGCACAGTACTATGCCGGATGTATTGGTATCCAGTCTGTTGCATACCGACGGACGGAAGACCCCGCTCTTTCCCGTATATGCTATGAGCATATCGTTGAGGCTGATCTTGCCGCTTGCATCTTTCTGTGTCAGAAGACCGGCAGGCTTATCATAGAAGAGATAATCATCATCCTCATAAAGCACTCTTTCCGGCTCAAGTGTAAGCTCATAAGCGATAGTCTCTTCCGCCCTTCCGTGAAACTTCTCAAAGGTCTCGTCGGAAAGAAAAAAAGCGACCCTGTCGCCTGCGGATAGTACCTTGTGTCCGTCAGCTTTGCCGCCGTTTAATTCTATGTTCTTGTTCCTTAAGAATTTGTGGATAAGATTTTGCGGAGCATGCTCAAGCATCTTTGATGAATACTTCAGCAGAGTAAGTCCCGCCTCGCTGTCGGATATCAGATACTCTCTCAAAGCGATATCCTCTCTATGAGATGTAGCACCGCAAGATCCGCGTCCGTATCGCCGCCGTAGCCTTCTGCCAGATTTTTGAGCCTTCCGGTGAAAGCACTCATATCACTGAATATCTTAATGTGTATGTTTCCCTTGTCATTCTGCCCGTATATCTCCCGAAGATGCTTCTCTATGGCAGGTATATCCTTTCCGCCCGTAACCGTATAGCCTGCAAGCTCATTGTCTGCTGCAGCAAAGACATTTATATAGTAGTTTTTCTCATATGTGGTGAGCAGTGCATCATAAAAGACAGGCACACTTCCCCTCGCTTCCTCGGTAAGATCGCGGATACTGCTCTCCCCCTGCTTCACCTGCATGAAGAGGATGAAGCGTACGACTGCCATGGCAGCCGGTATGCAGATAAGCATTGATACTATCCTTACCATTATCTTCTGATCAGGGAAGACATACGCACCTGCCAGATAGATGACAAGCGCCGCCAGAAAGAAACCGGCGGATGTAAGACATGAAACGAGCTTCATGGTGCTGATATGACCGTATTCACCCTTTGCTGACTTCATTTCAGCTCACCGAGCAGATCACAGAGCAGCTTAAATGTTCTCTGAGTAGACTCTACAGAAAGAGTCTCCTTCGGGGTGTGTGCACTCTTTATCGTGGGTCCGAATGAAACGATATCAACAGGCTTCAGAGCATGATAAATGACACCGCACTCAAGTCCTGCATGTATGCCTTTTATGACAGCTGCCTCACCGCTCTGCTCCTCATAAAGTCTCTTTAAGATGGGCAGCATCTCGGATTCACTGTTGTATTCCCATGCAGGATAATCACCCTTTTCGGTATATTCGGCCCCTACAGCATCAGCCAGCATTCCAAGCCTGTCTGACAGGGCATATTTCTGAGTGGAGACCGAGCTTCTAAGTGCAGCTTCAAGAGTGAACTTCTCATCGTCGAGTCTCATGATGCCGAAGTTGAGGCTTGTCTCTACGAGCCCTTCCTGTCCGGCTTCCCTGCACATCCTGATGATCCCGTCGGGAACCGTGCGCAGCAGGAAGACGATATCCTTTGCACTGCCGGACCTTAATGCCGGCTTGTGGCTCATGCCGAGATTTTCACAATATATCATTATATTGCTCTCGTTGGCTTTGTATTCGTTCTTTATTATCTGCTCAAATTCTGCGACCGTATCTTCGAAGGTCGTGGAGTTCTCTTTGGATACATGGAGATGGCAGCCTGCCTCTCTCGGGATCGCATTGTCCATCAGTCCGCCCGAGAGCTCAAGTATACGTATCTTCATCCTGCTCTGCAGGAAACGCAGAAGTCTTCCCATGATGATGATGGCATTTGCATTATATCTGTCTATCATCTCACCGGAATGACCGCCATTAAGTCCGGAAATGACTACATCGTACTCTATGCCGGAGTGCTGCTTGTATTCTATATCGAGGTTGATATTGCCTCTAAGTCCTCCCGCACAGCTTACGAAGAATACACCCTCATCCTCAGAGTCGAGGTTTATCACTCTTCTTGCCTTTATTGCATTGAAATCAAGAGCCTTTGCTCCTTCCATGCCCACCTCTTCGTCCACGGTGAATACGACCTCAAGAGGCGGATGCGCATACTCATCGGAATCAAGTATCGCAAGAGCCATTGCAAGAGCTATGCCGTCATCGGCCCCCAGAGTGGTGCCTCTTGCAAATACCTCGTCATCCATTACCGCAATGGGAAGAGGATCTTTTTTGAAGTTGTGTCTGGAATCGGATGCCTTCTCACAGACCATGTCCATATGGCCCTGAATACAGACTGCAGGTGATTTCTCATATCCTGCCGATGCATCCTTATATATTATGATGTTGCCGCAGGGCTCCTGTCTTACCTTTAGCTTCCTGTCTTTTGCAAATTTCTTCAGATAGTCCGACAGCTGTTTGACATCACCGGACCCGTGAGGTATGGCGCAGATCTCCTCAAAAAAACTGAATACGTTCTTCGGTTCAATGTCGCCAAGTACGCTCATATATTATCTATATCATCGTCGTTTATGGATTCACGTATGGAATTGGCTCTGTCAACTACGGGAGGCTTTGCTGCCCCTGCATCCTGTGCTCCTGATACATTGGGAGGAGTAGCGGGTCTTGCCCCTGCCTGCTGCCTTACCTGAGGCTCGGTCCCGGGTATATTGACCTGCTCTACATCGGCAGCCATGGTAAGCTGTGTCCTGTCGTTGTTTACGACCTTGAGACACTCCGACAGAGAGGTGATCAGATCCGAATATCTGCCCTGAGCTTCGTTGATGGCCTTGGTAAGGATATCGGATATATTTGCCAGTGAATCACTGGTATATCTTACAGCTGAGAGCTGGTAATTATTAGCTTCGGTCGTTGCCTGATTGAGCATATCGTATGCCTGCATCTTGGCCTGCTCTACTACCTCTGTAGCCTGTGCATATGCCTGCTGCATGATCTCATTCTTCTCTATGAGCTCACCCTGCTTCTCTGCAGCCTTCTCGAGCATCTCGTTTGCTCTCGCCTTTGCCTGCTCCAGTATCGCATCCCTGTTTGCAGCCAGCTGTCTCGCATTCTTTATCTCATCAGGAGTATTGTTCTTGAGCTCCTCAAGGAGTTCATATATATCGTCCTTATTTACTATGATGCTTTCTTTATTACTGAAGGCTGCATACTTGCAGCTGTCCAGATACTCATAGATGTCATCGATTGTCTGTTCAATCTTACTTGCCATTTTTGCTCCTTAACTCATACTTCTGATGTATCATCTCCTCAATGCTTTTAGGTACGAACTTGCTGATATCTCCTCCGTAGCAGGCTACCTCTTTGACTGTTGTGGATGAGAGGTATGCATACTCCAGACTCGTGGTCAGGAATACAGTGTCCGCCTCGGGTGCCAGCTTCCTGTTCGTCTGTGCCATCTGGAGCTCATACTCAAAATCTGTGACAGCTCTCAGTCCTCTGATGATGACATCGAAATGATTTTCCTGTACGTATTTCGCGGTAAGTCCCGAGAATGAATCAACTTTAACATTGGGAATATCGCGACACACATCAAGTAACATATTAACACGTTCATCTACAGAAAACAACGGAGTTTTTGCCCCGTTATTCAGTATTGATACCGTCAGGGTATCAAAAAGATGAGATGCTCTTTTGATAACATCGATGTGTCCGTAAGTCACGGGATCGAACGATCCCGGATAAACCGCATTAGACATTTGCTCAGCCTTTCATGATAAATACATGCTTATTGGTACGGTATTCCTTGGTCTTTATTATATTAAAGCCTAATGCGCCAAGATAATCAAGTTCGGTGTCATTTGAAGCTTCGATGACTATCAGGGTGTCATCATCCACGAGCTTTGAAGATGACAAAAGCTTCATGATCTGCTCTTCGAGATTCCTGCCGTACGGAGGATCTATGAAGATCACACCGGCAGGTCCTTTGTTTTCGGTCTGCATGAGTCCGGTAATGGCATCGGCGGTAAGTACCTGCGCCCTGTCGGCAAGATGAGTACGCTCGAGATTCTCTTCTATAACTGCTATGGCTTTCCTGTTGTTTTCTATGAAGACAGCCTTGTCAGCTCCCCTGCTTAAAGCCTCTATGCCTATGGCTCCCGTGCCTGCACATACGTCGATGAAGAAGCTGTCCGGCACATAGGTCTGCATGGTATTGAAGAGGGTCTCCTTATAGCGGTCAAGGGTTGGTCTGGTATCAGTCCCTTCAAGGCTCTTCAGCACTATACGTCTTGCACTGCCTGCTATGACTCGCATATATCACACTCTCACTTTCGTTCCCTTGCCGTCTCTCTTGGACAGCTTCACATGCGTCAAAGGCATCTCGCGCCCCTTGTACTCTATCACTCTTTCATCGGCAAAGTTCATGAAGTACACAGCCTCTACGGCATCGCCGGGTGTCAGCTTCATTCCTCTGACACCTACTGCCCCTTTCTTCTTCTCGGGTATCTCTGACATTGAGAACCTGATAAAGAATCCGCCTTCCGTCTGAAGCAGTACCTGTCTGTCGGTCTCCTCATCATACTTCCTGATCGTAAAGAGCTCGTCGTCTCCCGACAGTGAAGTGGCTGCCACCGTCCTCTTGGTCATTACATCATACTCCGCTCCGTCCACGAGCTTCATCATGGCTTTCTTCGTGATAAATAGAAGCTTTGACTTCACAATGGCATCCAGATCGTCAAGGAAGACAAAGGTCTCTCTTGCGGAGTCAAACTTACTCAGATTGTCAATTGGTATACCCTTGTCGCGAAGCTTTGTCATGGGCAGGTCAAGTACTCTGATGATATGCAGTATGCCGGTATTTGTGAATATACCGATCCTTCCGGTGTTCTTCGTAAGGAAAGCATATCGGAAAGAAGCCTCGTCGCCCTCTATGGTCTCTTTGTTCCTGTCGTATGTAGCGCAGTCTATGGTACGGGCATAGCCGAACCTGTCCATAACGAAATAGACATCCATCTCCTCAATGGGCTTCTCGGTGAAGGAAACCGTGACTGCATCCGTGATCTCCGATCTGCGATCCGTCCCGTAATGTGAAGCAATCTCATCAAGGTCTTTTGTTATCCTCTTTTTCATTGAGGCAGGCTTATCGAGTATATCCCTGTACTCAGCTATGGCCTTGAGTGTTGCATCGTGCTCTTTAAGCAGAGCGTCAAGCTCGAGTCCGATGAGCTTGGCAAGCCTCATGTCAAGGATGGCTCCTGCCTGCTTTTCGGTGAAATTGAAGTTTGCCGCTTCCTTTTCGGATATCTTTGATTTGAATTTTATGCCTGTGGTATCACCTGTAGTCAGGCATCTCATGGCTGTAGCCCTGTCTTTCGAGCCTCTCAGCATTTCAACGATCAGATCTATGAGGTCGCAGGCCTTGATCAGACCCTCCTGTATCTCCTTACGCCCCTCTTCCTTTTCCAGCATATTGGTATACTTTCTGGTATTGAGGCTGTAAAGGAAAGCGATATGGGCTGCGAGCACCGACTTGAGGCTCATGGTCTCGGGTCTGCCGTCGTGCACGGCGAGCATGTTCACTCCGAAGGTATCCTCAAGCTTTGTCTTGGTATAGAGGAGGTTCTTCAGATTTTCCGTGTCCGCATCCCTCTTGCACTCTATCACTATGCGGATGCCTTCTTTGGAAGACTGATTGGATATATCGATGATATCCGTTGTCTTCTTGGACTCCACGAGATCTATGACATCGGACATGAACTTGCCTATGCCGGCACCTATCATGGTATAGGGTATCTCAGTGATCACGAGGAGCTTATGTCCGTTCTTGCCTTTCTCTTCCCTGACTTTTCCTCTTACCCTGATCTTGCCCGATCCGGAGTCGTAAATCGCAGGCAGTTCGGAAGCATTGGTTATGATGCCTCCCGTGGGAAAATCCGGTCCCGGTATATACTGCATGAGCTGTTCGCAGGTCATGTCAGGATCTTTTATAAGAGCCTTCTCTGCCTCGACCACTTCCTTAAGGTTATGCGGAGGTGTGGAGGTTGTCATACCTACAGCTATTCCCTCCGAGCCGTTTACAAGGAAGTTGGGTATCTTGACAGGCAGTACTTCCGGTTCTTTTTCTGTCTCATCGAAGTTCGGCAGAAAGTCCACCGTGTCTTTATCGAGATCTTTTAGGAATGCTTCTTCCGTGACGGCTTCCAGCCTTGCTTCCGTGTAACGCATTGCAGCCGCACCGTCTCCTTCTATGGAGCCGAAGTTGCCGTGGCCGTCCACGAGCTTCTGTCCCTTCTTGAAATCCTGTGCCATGACGACCAGTGCATCATATATGGATGAGTCACCGTGGGGATGGTATTTACCCATCGTGTCACCTACAATACGTGCGCATTTCCTGTAGGGCCTGTCGGATCTGAGTCCGAGCTCGCCCATGTCGTAGAGTGTCCTTCTCTGGACAGGTTTGAGGCCGTCTCTTACGTCGGGTATCGCACGGGATATGATGACAGACATCGCGTAGTCGATATACGACTTTTGCATGATGTCGGAGTATTCGCTGTCTATGATGTTCCTGCTGTCAGTGTTCATTCTTATATCCTTTCAGTCTGCCTGAATCTATACATCCAGTAATGCTTCGCGTGCATGCTCATAGATGAAGTCGCGGCGCGGTGCCACATCGTTGCCCATGAGGAGCTCCGTGGTGGATGAAGCAAGACGTGCATCATCTATGGACACCCTGCGCATGCGGCGTCTTTCGGGATCCAGAGTGGTCTCCCAAAGCTGCTCTGCATCCATCTCTCCGAGACCCTTGTATCTTTGCAGTATGAAGTCTCCCTTGTGAGTCTTCCTGTACTCGGCCAGTGCCCTGTCATCGTAAAGATACTCCGGATCGCCTTTCTTGGGCTGTGCCCTGTAGAGCGGCGGCATGGCTATATATACATGCCCTTCTGTGATGAGCTCCGGCATGAACCTGAAGAAAAGCGTGAGCAGCAGTGTCGCTATATGTGCGCCGTCCACGTCCGCATCTGCCATTATGATGATCTTGTCATAACGGAGCTTTGATATATCGAAATCGTTGCCGTAGCCTTCGGAAAAACCGCAGCCGAAGGAATTGATCATTGTCTTTATCTCGGCATTTGCAAGAACTTTATCTATGGATGCCTTCTCGACATTCAGTATCTTTCCGCGTATGGGAAGGATGGCCTGATACATGCGGTTCCTGGCTGTCTTGGCGGATCCTCCTGCGGAGTCTCCCTCGACTATAAAGATCTCGCACTGGGAAGCATCGCGTGACTCGCAGTTTGCCAGCTTGCCGTTGGAATCAAATGAGTATTTCTGTTTTGTAAGAAGGTTTGTCTTGCTCTTCTCTTCTGCCTTCCTGATCTTCGCTGCCTTCTCGGCGCTAGCAAGGATTGCCTTAAGCGTATCCAGGTTTCTGTCAAAGTACAACTGTACCTCGTCGTTTGTGATCTTTGACACCGCTCTTGTGGCATCCTGATTGTCGAGTTTGGTCTTGGTCTGTCCTTCAAATCTCGGATCGGGATGCTTGATGGATACCACGGCCGTCATGCCGTTTCTTATATCTGTACCGTTGAAGTTTGCATCCTTATCCTTCAGTATGCCCAGCTGTCTTGCGTATGTATTCATGATCTGGGTGAACTGAGCCTTAAATCCCGTGATATGGGTACCGCCCTCTGAGTTGTAGATACAGTTACAGAAGCCAAGTACCTCCTCATGGAATTCATTGACATACTGGAAAGCCACCTCGAGTGATATACCCTCCGAGGTCCCTTTGAAATAGACCACGTCGCTGATCGGCTCGTTGTTGTGGTTCATATCCTTTATGAAGCCAACAAGTCCTTCAGGCTCGTGATATGTGATCTCCTCGGGTGCATCACCTCTGAGGTCCTTATATATGATGGTGAGCTCGGGATTGAGATATGCGGTCTCATGAAGTCTGGACTTGATCTCATCAGACTTGAACCGTACCGTGTCAAAGATCTCGGGATCGGGTGTAAAGTTGATCCTTGTACCGGTCCTGTTGGTGCGGCCTATTACCGGAAGCAGACCGTCTATCAGCTCTACCGTCGGTACACCTCTCTCATAATGGTCATGTGAAATGACACCGTCTCTTTTGACAGTGATATCCAAAGAACTGGAAAGTGCATTTACCGCAGATGAGCCTACGCCGTGGAGTCCTCCGGATGTCTTGTATGAAGCTCCGTCAAACTTACCGCCGGCATGCAGCGTGGTGAGTACGACACGCTCTGCCGAGACTCCCTTCTCATGCATTCCCACCGGTATGCCTCGACCGTTATCCTCGACTGTGGCCGAGCCGTCAGCCTCCAGTGTGACCTTTATGGTGTCGCAGTATCCCGCAAGATGCTCGTCGACCGAGTTGTCCATGATCTCATACAGGCAGTGATTGAGTCCCTTCACTCCCGTAGAGCCGATATACATACCCGGGCGCAGCCTTACAGGCTCGAGTCCCTCCAGGACGGTTATGCTTTGTGCTCCGTAGTTTTCCTTTTCGTTCGCCATACTTTTTCCTGTCTTGATTTATTTCTGAAAGCAAGCTGCTTTCTCTACATTTAGTCACAACTTTTGTATTTTATCACAAGATTTGGGATTTGCAAACACTTTATCGAACAAATATTCGATTTATCCTTTTAGTGCAAATAATGTATAATCCTTATTATGAAAAGAGCGGTTTCTTTTTTATTTACTTTATATCTTGTCGTGACTCTGTTCCTCATATTCTTTGTGAGGGCTTCGCTGAGCTATTATCTCAAAGCCGAGTTTATCATCGGTGATAAGCGTGTGGCTCTCATTGCGCTGATCATCTTCCTGCTGATAGCGATCCCGGCCTTCTTAAGACGCAGGACTCTCGAGCCCTTCCTTGAAGCTAAGAGCAGATACATAGTACCCGTAATACTCGCTCTCCTTTTCATATTTGAAGTGATATTCGTATGCAGTGCCTTCTTTTATTCCGACTGGGATCCTGCCGGTGTCATAGATGCGGCGATCCATCTGCTCAGGGATCAGAAGGAGGATATAAGCATAAACTATCTTTCCGCACATCCGAACAACCTTATGCTCGTATTCTTATATCACAAGATACTGTTTCTCGGACGCACGATAACCGGACACGAATCGATCCTTCCGATAGCCGTATTCCAGTGCATGGTATTTACCCTTTCGGGAGGTCTGGTATTCTCCATTACCCGAAGACTCTACGGCTCATATATCGTATCCTATCTGACACTTATCATTTATATCCTTGCCGTAGGACTCTCCCCCTGGATCATCATCACTTATTCCGATCAGCTTGGACTCCTATTTCCGCTTCTCATCCTTTGGATCTATCTGAAGGTTTACTCCGGCAGGGATGAAGGTTTTATCACTTCACTCACGATCACTCCTTATCTGATCATAGGAGTGCTGGCTTCTTTCGGATATTCCGTGAAGCCCCAGACTGTCATAGTCTATATCGCTGTACTCGCAGCTTCTTTTATCGAACTTATAAAGGGACCGTCTTCAAGACGCGACATGATGATCCGGATCGCTTCTTCCGCAGTCGGCTTCATCCTGATGTACATAGTGATACATCTTGTCATGTTCCCTTCCATGGGCCTTACTCTCGAAAAGGGAAAAGCTTTTCCGATGACTCACTACTTCATGATGGGACTGAACGCGAAGTCTGACGGAGTATATATAGATGAAGACGGTGCTCTGACCGACTCGATAGAAGATCCTCGCGAGAAACGCATGACCAACCTGAAGGTAGCCGGTGAGCGTATAGCAGCTTTTGGACCTGCAGGTCTTGCTGAGCATCTTAAGAAAAAGCAGCTTGTAAACTACGCGGACGGTACTTTCGCTTACGGCATAGACGGTAACTTCTTCGCAGGACGCACCTCAGGAGACAATCCTCCCGTAAAGGAAAACTTCCTTACGCCATTCTTTGACAGTTTCATACTTCAAGGCGGCAGCTGCTATGACCTGATGAGTGCCGCCCGTCAGGGTCTGTGGCTTCTCATACTGCTTTTTTGTGCCGTATCGGGGATATACTTCTTTGCATTTCCCGATGATACTTATGACCCTTCCTATGGTCTTTTCATCATACAGCTCACTCTGCTGGGACTTACGTTATTCGAGCTCCTGTTTGAAGCAAAGGCCAGATATCTTTTCGTCTATCTTCCGTTCTTCATACTCGCATCCTGCGGGTTCTTAAGAAGGATAAAGTAAGATGCTCTACATCATAAGACACGGGATCACAGACTGGAATATAGAGCGAAAACTTCAGGGCAGGACCGATATCCCCCTGAATGCCGAGGGACGACGCATGGCGGAAGAAGCCTCTATACGGTACAGGGATGTGCACTTTGACATCTGCTTCTGCTCTCCTCTCATACGTGCAAAAGAAACAGCAGAAACACTTCTGAAAGACAGAGATGTCCCTATATATACGGACAACAGGCTTATGGAGATGAGTTTTGGAGTACTTGAGGGTAACATAGGCTATCTGAGTGATCCGGACTCTTTGATCTATCCTTTCTTTAAGGATCCGGCAGGCTACAAGGATATTCCTGAGGGTGCCGAAAGCATGGATGATCTGTTCAGACGTACCGGCGAATTTCTTGATGAAAAGATCTACCCTCTGCTTGATGAGGGACAGGATGTCCTGATAGTCGGACACGGAGCCATGAACTCAAGCATAGTATGTCAGATAAAGCATCTTCCGCTGAAAGACTTCTGGAGTGCCGGTATAGAAAACTGCCATCTCATGCAGCTGATATGACAGTATAAGATAAGCTGATGTTAAAAGGGCCGCCGCATCAGATGATGCGACAGCCCTCTTTTGTTATCTGTGTTCAGTCTGATATGATCAGAACTTGCCTGCCTTTGCAGCCTCTTCGATTGAAACCGCAACTGAAACCGTCATACCGACCATGGGGTTGTTACCTGCACCGATGAGACCCATCATCTCCACGTGAGCGGGAACTGATGATGAACCTGCGAACTGTGCGTCTGAGTGCATACGTCCCATTGTATCGGTCATACCGTATGATGCAGGGCCTGCAGCCATGTTATCGGGATGAAGTGTACGTCCCGTACCGCCGCCTGATGCCACTGAGAAGTACTTCTTGCCTGCGTCTACGCGCTCCTTCTTGTAGGTGCCTGCAACGGGATGCTGGAATCTGGTCGGGTTGGTGGAGTTACCGGTGATGGATACGTCCACGTTCTCATGCCACATGATGGCAACACCTTCCTGTACATCGTTTGCTCCGTAGCAGTTTACAAGTGCACGGGGGCTCTTGGGATCCTTGGAGTAGCACTTCCTTGATACTTCCTTGAGCTCTCCTGTGAAGTAATCATACTCTGTCTCAACATGAGTGAAGCCGTTGATCCTGGATATGATCTGAGCTGCGTCTTTTCCGAGTCCGTTAAGGATGACCCTGAGGGGCTTCTGACGAACCTTGTTTGCCTTCTCTGCTATACCGATAGCTCCCTCTGCAGCTGCGAATGACTCGTGGCCTGCAAGGAATGCGAAGCACTCTGTGTCCTCTTCAAGGAGCATCTTTCCGAGATTGCCGTGTCCGAGACCAACCTTACGGCGGTCAGCAACTGATCCGGGTATGCAGAATGCCTGGAGTCCCTCTCCTATAGCTGCTGCAGCATCAGATGCCTTGCGGCAGTTCTTCTTGATAGCGATAGCTGCGCCTACGGTATATGCCCACTTGGCATTCTCGAAGCAGATAGGCTGGATGTTTTCTACCATGTGATACACATCAAGTCCAGCGTCCTTTGTGATCTTCTCTGCTTCATCTATAGATCCGATGCCGTACTCAGCCAGTTTGGAAAGGATCTGCTTCTCTCTTCTCTCATAAGCTTCAAATTTTGCCATTGTTCTTATCCTCCCCTATCACTCTTTACGAGGGTCAATCATCTTGACCGCATCTGCTACGCGTCCGTACTGTCCGGAGGCTTTTTCCACAGCAGTTACAGCATCGTCGCCGGCTTTGATGAAGTCCATCATCTTTCCGAAGTTGACGTATTTGTAACCGATGATCTCGTCATTTTCATCGAGAGCAAGCTCCGTGATATATCCTTCGGTCAGTTCCAGATATCTGGGGCCTTTGTCAAGAGTACCGTATGTGGTACCTACCATTGTCCTTGTTCCCTTACCGAGATCCTCAAGTCCGGCACCTATCTGCAGACCATCCTCTGAGAACGCACTCTGTGTACGTCCGTATACGATCTGAAGGAAGAGCTCTCTCATTGCGGTATTGATAGCATCACAAACCAGATCGGTGTTGAGTGCCTCTAATATCGTAAGTCCGGGAAGGATCTCTGAAGCCATTGCTGCGGAATGTGTCATGCCCGAGCAACCAAGTGTTTCTACAAGTGCCTCCTGGATGATACCGTCCTTTACGTTGAGTGACAGCTTGCAGCATCCCTGCTGGGGAGCACACCATCCGATACCGTGAGTATAGCCTGAGATGTCTTTTACTTCCTTGGCCTTGACCCATTTTGCTTCTTCCGGTATGGGAGCTGCTCCATGATGAGCACCCTGGTGTACCGGACACATTGCTTTTACTTCTGTTGAATAAATCATGTACCGACCTCCTTGTGTTTAGATTAAGTCCGAATAAAAATTATACCTTTTTTCGTCTGCAATGTATAGGGGTATTATACTTTGTAATCCATGCACGTTCTTGATGCCGTGTGAGGTCTCACCTTTCCGTTGGCGACCTCCAGATGTGCCGGATGCTTCGAGTAAGTCTTAAGTGCTTCCTCATCCTCAAATGATGAGTCGAGCATCACATCGCAGTTGGAGCTTGCAAGCGGCTCAGTATTGACCCTGATGTCGATAAGTCCCGGTATCTTGCCCTTCAGACCTTCGAGTCCTTCCCTGATGCCCTTTTTGATGCTCTGCTTTTCCTCGTCAGAGTATTCTTCCTTTAAGTTCCACAGGATCACATGCTTTACCATTTCTCATACCTCTCTTTCATGTTTCTTTCCTGAACGGTTAATTTTTCTTTACGATATCATCCTGGCTCTTGAATATACTGTCAGCCGGTATCACTCCTCTTACACACGATACCGGATAGATATTCGAGTTCTTTCCGACTACGGTGCCCGGATTCAATACAGTATTGCAGCCAACCTCTACGTGATCACCGAGCATTGCGCCGAATTTCTTGATGCCGGTCTCGATGCTCTCACCCGATGCCTTATCCTTTACAACTACCAGCTGTTTGTCAGACTTGACGTTTGATGTGATGGAGCCCGCACCCATATGGGCATAGAAGCCGAGTATCGAGTCTCCCACGTAGTTGTAGTGCGGTACCTGTACATGGTTAAAAAGGATCACGTTCTTAAGCTCCGTGGAGTTGCCGACCACACAGTCGTTACCCACTAAAGCGTTGCCCCTTATGAAGGCCGCCTGTCTGACTTCCGTCCTCTCACCGATGATACAGGGTCCCGTCACGCTGACTGTGGGCCATACGACAGCGCTCTTTGCTATCCAGATGTTGTCTCCCCTTTTCTCATAGATATCTGTATCAAGGTGAGGTCCAAGCTTCTTGATAAGATAGCCGATCTCCTTTAGGGCTTCCCAGGGGTACTCAAATCCTGCAAGAAACTCTCCTGCCATGCTCTCTTCAAGAGTAAACAGATTCTTTATCTTTGCGTTTTCCATCATTTCTCCTTTTTCGCTTTAGTCTTCGTCGTATACACCTTATTTACATCCGACAGTTTCACGGATATCTCCCGGCTCAGATTATTTGATTTTATCATATTTACGTATTTGGCTACATACTCATCGAGTTTCTGTCTGTAGAGCTCCGTAGTGATCTCACCGTGCTCCAGCTGCGACAGTCCCTTCTCCCAGCTCGCCGTCATCTTTGGCTCGAGCATGGACGGCAGAGTCATCAGTACGATCTCATATATCATCTCACCCATTGCAGTGGGAGTAAGTACCTGCGTCTTCTTGTTAAGCTTAAGATAAGCTATCTTTATCAGCTTCTCTATGATGCCCGCTCTCGTGGCGGATGTCCCGATACCGGCTCCCTTTATCTGGGCCCGGAGTTCCTCATCCTCTATCAGCTGTCCCGCATTTTCCATGGCAAGTATCATCGAGCCTGAAGTATATCTCTTGGGAGGGCTCGTCTTGCCCTCTTTGAGTGTATAGCCTTCTATATCTACTATATCTCCTTTGCGGAGCGAAAGTATCATATCAAGCAGTTCTTTGCTCGAAGACTCTTCTTCTGCGTTTCCGTCAGAGCCTTCTTCGTCCTCATCCTTCTCCTTACCCTTCTCTGTCTTATCGTTTTTGTCCTGTCCCGTCACCTCATAGAAGCCGGGCTCTTTCAGCACCTTCACGTTGGTAAAGAACTTTTCCTTCCCTGCTGCCGACACCAGCTGTACCTTCTCGAATACGGCAGGCGGATAGAATATGGACAGGAATCTTCTGACAATCATGTCATAGACCGATCTTTGCAGATCAGACAGTGACGCAAGTCTCGACACGTCTCCGGTCGGTATTATCGCATAGTGATCCGTGACCTTGGAATCATCCACATACTGCGTCTTCGCAAGATTCTCATGCAGCTTCTCATCCCTGATATGGAGCACAAAATCCTTGACCGGAGCATACCTGTAGAGTCCTCCGAGATTCTTCGTTATCTCCTTCGCCACTGCTTCCGTGAGTACCCTTGCATCTGTCCTCGGGTAAGTGGTGAGCTTTGCTTCATAAAGTGTCTGGGCAATGTCCAGGGTCTGATCGGGGCTTATCTTGAATCTCTTGCTGCAGGCAGCCTGAAGCTCAGCCAGATTAAACAGCAGAGGCGGTTTCTTGTTCTCTTCCTTGCGGTCCACCTTGAAGATCAGCCCACTGTGATACTCTCCGAGCGATTCTATGAGAGCCTTCGCATCCTTCTCTTCCTTAAATCCCTTCTCGGAATAAAGCAGGGGCGATTCGAAATACTCGGATCCTTTTACAGCCTTCCATTCACCTGTAAAGGATGTTCCGTCTTTTCCGAAGGAAGCCTGCACCTTGTAGAAGGGAGTCTCCGTAAAATCCCTGATCTCCCTCTCTCTTCTGACCACCATGCCGAGCACACACGACATCACACGTCCCACAGCTATGGCCGCATACTTCTTAGTCCCTGCTGCATCATTCATCATACGTCCGTACTTCACGGACAAAGCCCTGGAGAAATTGATGCCCATGGAATAGTCTTCTATACCGCGCATGATGCCGGCATTTGCAAGATTGCGATAATCCTCATATGGCTTCGCTTCGTTCATGCCGCGCCGTATCTCTTCTTCGGTGGTGGAGTCTATCCATACCCTGCGCTCTGTCATGCCCTGTCTGACTCCGCCCTTCATGCGTATCAGCTCTTCGATGACCTGACCTTCACGTCCCGAGTCACCTGCCCACAGCACTTCGGATACGTCCTCCCTGTGGAGGCACCTGTTCACCACCTTGTACTGCTTGCCCGAGCTTTTGATCACATCATATTTGTATTCAGCGGGAAGAAAAGGGAGATCTCCCAGATTCCATTTTTTGTATTTCTCATCATATGCATCGGGATAGAGCATCTCGACCAGATGCCCCACGCACCATGTGATCACATATGCATCGTTTTCTATCAGACCGTCTCCGCGCCCCTTCACGTCCAGGATAGACGCATATTCTCTTGCGACTGACGGTTTCTCCGTGATGATGAGAGTCTTGCCCACTTAGTCCTGCTTTCCGATAGGCCGGTACGGATCCGACTGCAGTATCTCCGTGGTATGCGCAAAGTCCACCGGCCT
>JAEEGL012293098.1_pt1 | contig 31804 bp, 11 predicted proteins | sample 9134231 | NCBI WGS metagenome assembly JAEEGL01 (sample SAMN16246548, study PRJNA631951) | gut metagenome | biome: gut microbiome; feature: rumen; material: fiber-attached | host: Bos | place: Iran: Karaj | collected 2018-10 | reverse complement strand
CTCTGCTCGATAAGATTTCTGGCAGTATAGTTGCTTCTTCTCAGTTCGATGTTGTTCAGTATGCGACCGCCATTAACCTGCTGCAGACCCGTTTGCAGGTTAACAAAGACGATGTGGGTACCATGTCGGCTTTCATGAGGCTGGGCAACTCCTACGAACTGGTGCCGGAGGGCTCCTGCGACCAAGTGCTGTGGGAAACAGAGGATCCTACCATCCTGAGCTGGAGCGAGCGCGGCTATTTCCAGCCTATCAAAGGTGGTACCACTCGCATGCGTCCATACATTATTAAGAAAGATCAGAGTAAGCTCGTGCCTGCCAATGATGGATGGATCACCGTCACCGTCGTTGTGCCAGTGACAGGCTTCCGCATCGACTACAGCATCTTCGATGACACATTCAAGGCCAACGTAGGCGATACCCACATCTATGAGCGCATGAAGCAGATGATTCATGTCCTGCCCGAATATGCCACCGACCAGACCTACACCATTGCCACTAACAATCCGGAACTGCTTTCGCTCACAGGTCAGACCACCCTCACTGCCAAAGCAGAGGGAATGGCCACTGTCACCCTCACTGCCAACGGTGCAGACCCGACGATGGCTGTCACAGAAACGGTGAATATTACGATTGTGGATCCCACCACCACCGCCACCATCCAGGAGAACACACTCTACGTGACCCTCACCGATGGCAACCCCGAGGATATCACCGCCCGCGTGCATGACAACGTCTCACTCAACGGCAACGCCGCTAACTGGAGCAACGCTGGCACCGTCAGCGTCACCGGAAACGGTGTCACGGCCATGTCACCCGCACTGGGCCCCTCTGGCCTGGAAGGTACCTACACCGCCACCGCCGAGGGTACCACCACAGTGACCATCAACCTCTCATGGCCCGACTATGACTCCTGGCGTGTCAGCAGCGACGTTCTTCTCAACAAGACATCGCAGGCTCAGTTCATCATCAAGGTGATGGAGCAGATCACACTTATGGGATTCAATGTTGCCGTAACAGGTGCTGTGGCAGGGCAGAACGGAACCATCACCTTTACGCCGCAGCCCGCAGGTGCCACCTTCGATGTGAACAGCATTGGCGTGACCATCAACAACGGCTATCCTGGTGACTGGGGGGCACTGCTTCAGGTGAGCAAGGGTTCCCTGACAAACGAAGCCCTGGTCTTCAACTACACTTCATCTATCCCCGGATGGGTGAATGTCTCCATTGACGATGTCACGGGCGCTCCCATCCCATTGAATGACCCGTCATCTGCTGCCGCCAGCCAGTTCACGGGCTTTGAGATCGGCTATCCCCTCAGCCTTGATGCAGGCTGGCAGTGGCGCAGCAATCCTTGCGGACTGGTCACTCCTGCCGACTTCGAGCGCATTTACACAGTAGCCAATCTTGGTGAGATCCGCACGCAAAAGGATCTGCTGTACAACGACCCCGCTTGGGGCTTCTTCGGCACCCTCACCAATAGCGCAGGTATCCTGCAAGGACAATGCTACAAGCTCAACATGAAGAACCCGCAGGAGAGTGTGCTCTATGGCAGCAGCGTCACAGACACCTGCTTCATCGATGGCACCTTAAACACCGACCGTTCCACCACCGTCACCCTCAAACCCGGATGGAACTGGGTGGGAAGCCCCTATCTGTTCAACCGCAATATTGAAACGATATTTGGTAGTCTGACTAATATCGATGGAGCTGTCATTGTCGGCAAGGAAGGGGCTACGGAACTGAATAACCAAGGACAATGGTTGGGTAGCATCACTTCCATCAAGAGCGGACAAGGCTACATCTTCTTCAATCCTTCCACAGAGAACGTCGATCTGGTTTTGAAGTCTGAATTGGAATACCAGCCTGGCAACGAAGATTCGTCCAACGGTGTCAAGAGCGAAGCATCCTTTGCCAAGGTCTGGGAATATGACCACACACGCTTCATGAACAACATGACCATGGTGGCCAATGTAGAAGACGTTGATAATCCCGAACAGTACAGTATCGGTGCCTTTGTAGGCGATGAATGTCGTGGCGAGGGCACGGTCATGAACGGTAAAGCATTCATCACCGTACATTGCAATCCAGGTGAATATGTGACCTTTAAGCTCTATAATGCTTACACAGGCGAATACCGAATCATTGAGGAAGGTTTGAAGGCTCAGACCCGCGTGGGCTCACTGAAAGCACCCTTCAAGCTCCACGCCGGTGCTTTGGTGGATGGCATCAACGGCATCGCCAATGGCCGTGGCCACAGCTCCGAGGCATACGACTTGAGCGGCCGCCGCACGAGCACCCAGCAGCGTGGTGTCAGCATCCTCCGCATGGCCGATGGCCAGTCACATAAGGTCATTGTGAAATAAGTCTTATGGGTTTCATGGGACTCATGTGGCTCACGGGATCCAATAAATCCCATAAGGCCCATGAGTCACATGAGACCCATGAATCCCATGAGACCCATAAGGCCCATGAGACTCATTAAATTATAATTTAAGGTTCGCGTACGCGAGAAAACGACATCCTGAAATAATGAGCAGCCACCCTCATAGAATCATTATGATGGCCATCACAGCACTGGTCGCCATGTCCATGCACGTGGACATGGCGGCGCAGTCGCTGTCTCTCAACACCATCTCCACCATCGCCAATAGCGACCCGCTCATCATCACGGGTGCCGTAGGTACGCAAAACACATACCGCTACTCATCAGTGGGCACAGGCTATGCCTCACCGATGAGCAACAGTTTCTACGCCAATCTCAACATCAGCATCTACGGCATATCCATGCCGTTTGCACTCTATTTCACCAATGACGGACTGGAGTGGAACAGCCCCCATCTCACCTTCCGTCTGACTCCCGCCTACAAGAACTGGCGCGGGCACTTCGGCCAAAGCACCATGGCTTTCAGCTCCTACGTGATGAACACCTCTTTCAACGGTATCGGCTTGGAATACAACTCCGAGCGCATTCGCATGGGAGCTTTCTACGGCATCCTCCGCAATGCCATCAATGACAACCCCACAGACCCTTTTGCCCGCCAGCCGCAATACAAGCGCGTCGGGTGGGGCTTCAAGGCTGGCTACGGCTCTGGCCGCAGCTACATCGACCTTTATTTACTGCGAGCATACGACCGCCCGAACTCACTTGACGAGATGTGGCGGCAATATATATCCCCCCAAGAAAACATCGTCATAGGCGTGAAAGGCGCATTGGCACCCACCAAGTGGCTCTCCTTCAGTGCCAATGCTGCAGCGTCTCTCTTCTCCACCGACACCAATGCCCCCAAGCTGGACACCCTCGCCACCACCAAGTTCAATGGCATCATGGATCTGCGCTACTCGTCCATGGCCCGTTTTGCTGGCGATGCCAATGTCAACCTTACCTTCCCTGGCATCTCTGGAAGCATCACCTATCGCATCGTGCAGCCCGACTACACCTCGCTCGGCACCTACTACATGGCCAACAACTACCACTCACTTGGCCTGACACTCAACACGATGCTTTTCCGCAAGGTGGCTCTCTCCGGCTCTTTCTCCGGGCAGAGTGACAACCTCACCGACCGGCAGATGTACACCACACGCGGCTTCATCTACTCGGCCAACGCCTCCACACGCTTAGGCAACCACTGGAACCTGGCAGCCGGATACAACGGCTATACACAAGTGCAGAGCGACGGCACGGCCCGCGTCAACGATTCTACGCGCGTACACCGCCAGACTTCCAGCTTCACCTTCACACCCTCCTATATGACCGAGAGCGACAACCTCTCACATGTAGCATCCCTCTCCTTCAACCGCACCAGCAACAAGGACCTCAACAAGTTCGCCACGGGAGAGAGCGATGTCACCACCACCGCCGTCGGTGCCAGCTACACCATGAGCGTCAGGCCCTGGAACACCGATTTCGGCATCACTCTGAGCAACCAGGAGTCCAAAGGCTACAAGACACGATACATCAGCCGCATAGGCACCTTTAATACCGGCCACACCTTCTTCGAGGAAAACCCGTTGACTATCTCAGGCTCCATCTCCATGATATACAACGAGGTGGAGCGTCAGAGCAAGAGTCTCAACATCGGCGGCGACATCTCCGCATCCTACACGCTCGCCAAATACCACGTCTTCACCACCACCGCATCTTTCTATAAGTACGGCGACGTGAACCCAACCAAGATGCACAGCGGACTCGACCGCACAGACATCACCGTGAGCCTCAACTATGCCTACACTTTCAGCCTCTTCGCCATCAAGCGCAAAGGCGAAGCAAGCAGCAGGAAGAAATGGGTGCAGAAGGTGACGGAGATCTCCGAAGGATTCTCAGAGTAAGTTGAGAGTTGTAAAATGAAAGTTGTAAAATGAAAGATATGACTACCATTCAAGCTTATATGTCCAATATATTCCATAAGACTCATAAACCCCATGAGTCCCATAAGCCCTTAACAGGCCGTGATACATTCGGTGTATTCCGTGTCCTGCTTATGTTCTTTGTCCTCCAGCTTTCAACTTTTAACTTTCAGCTTTCAACTCTTCACGCCCAGGACGTGACCGTCACGGTCACACCTGTGCAGCAGATCCTGCCGCCGCAGGTGATGCTGTATGTCACAGAACCTTCCAACTATTTCAATATATCCCTTTCCAACACGGGCAAGGACAATGCCAACGTCTATCTGGCCATGCAGGTGGAACAGGTCAACCCCTCCAGCGGCCTGAGCCTGAGCACACCGGCCAAGCGGCAGCCCAAACTCCCCATCGTGGTGCCCGCCGGCGGCACACGCATCCTCACGCCCGCAGAAATCAAGGGACTCTTCAACCACATCCCCCTGAGGGAAATACAGGCTCCCTTGGAGCTCTTCGAGAACTATTCCAATGGTTCCTTCGGCCTCCTGCCCGAAGGCCAGTATGAGCTGCACATGACCGCCTACCGCTGGGATCCCACGCTCCCAGACCCCGTCGTCGCCAGTTCACCCTCCGGCGGCAGAGCCATGTTCAACGTCTGCTACCAGGCACAGGCTCCTGAGTTCCTGACGCCAATGGCCGCCACGCAAGAGCTGATGAGCATCGCCGACCTGAATCCCCTCACGCCCCTGTTCACGTGGAAAGCACCTGTCGTGGCCTGCAACCCCGCCATACTCAAGTACACCTATTCCCTTCGCATTGTGGAACTCCTGCCAGGACAGTTCCCAGACAACTCCATGGACAGCAACCCCGTGGTCTATCAGGTCTCCAACCTCAGCACGCCGATGTGCATGATTCCGCAGACCGTCATCAAACAGATGACCGAGGGAAAGACATACGCGGCACAGGTCACGGCCACTTCGGGCAACGTCAACAAGACCATGCTCAACTACGTCAGCATCGTCAACAACGGCAAGAGCACCTACAAACTCTTCCGACTGCTCCCCCCCACTCCTGCCCCCACTCCCGACAAGGATAAGGACAAGGACGACGGCGACAGCGACGAACCTGACCCCAAAGACTACTATGCCATTCTTGCAGGAGACGATGCTCGCCACCAACTCAGCAAAGACTCCCTCTACTCCTATCGCAACCCAGAACTCATCAAGCCCTTGTTCTCGGAAAGTGTCACACGGCAGGCATTCATCGAAGAACCTATTGTCGTGGAATGGCGGCCAGTCTGGCATCTGGGTGGCGAAGGCACTGACTTCAACAGCAATCAGTTCGAGTATGAGGTTCGGCTCTACAACGGCAAGGACAAAACAGACCGTGAGGATGTCATCAAGACGGAACCAATCTACACGTTGCGCACCAAGGACACCCGTGACTCTATCGCATGGGATGTCATCAAGGAAAAGGCCTCGGTGGGAGACTATATGCTCTTGGAAGTCAAGCCCGTCATCACCAAGGGAAGCAGCATTGCCTTCACCGGTGAGGACAACATCGTGGACTTCGCCCTCAACGAGCGTCTGAGCCGCAAGTACTTTCAGTGCGAGTCCAGAGTGCTAGTCAGTGACAAGACACCCACTTCCAAAAGTGCCAACGACCTCAAAGGCAAGGTCGTGACCATCGGTGAGTACAATCTCACCATCGATGACATCAAGGGCAGCGGCACTACAGGCTTCAGCGGCACCGGTCGTGTGGAGTGGAAGCCCTTCGGCTCCTCGATTATGGTCTGCGTGAAGTTCGACAAGCTGATGATCAACAAGGCCGATATCGTCTATGATGGCATCTGCGAGACCGTGAAGGCTCCAGAGATGATGAGCAGTATGGAAGTCGTTGACCACCTCTTCTCCGAATGGGGTATCGACAACCTCATCGGCGCATCAGGCATCCCATACGCCAGCTATTTGCAGAGCAAGGCCAGAGGCAAGATCAAGAGCGTTGCAGAGCAAGCCAACATTGGCGAATATTACAAGAAGCTGCAGGATGCCAAGGACATCGGCAAGCTCCTCACCTCCGGCAAGATGGACAAGCTATATATGCCTGTCCGCTTTCCTGCCGAAATCCTTCCCAGCGGCTTCGACGTCATGGATTTACAGATTGCGGACATGAAATTCGCGGCCACCTACGCCACCATGAACATCATCGGCGAGGCCATCCTGCCCGAATGCGACATCTTGAAGAGCAAGATCCTACTCTTCGGTGCACCCCGCGTCTGTATCACACCAGAAAGTTTCCTGCCCAACGACGGACACATTGCCCTGCTCGGCGACTTCACCCTCACCCCCTCCAGTGATTTTGAACTGACGTTCAAGGCACCACAAGACCTTATTGAGCCAAAGGACGGATGCTACATCTCCTGGCAGACGAAAGACGATGTGACCAAACTGGAACTCCTCGGCATCGATGCCGACCTTCTCCTTCCTGATGCCGTGGTTGACGAGGACGGAAAGGTGAAGAAGGACGAAAAAGGCAACCCCGAGCATCCTATCATGAACTTCAAGACCTCCCTCGCCTCGTGGGACGACCTCGTTGTCAAGGTGGGTACCAATAACGCCTTCCAACTCGAAGACCTGCCCGGCTTCACGTTCAACGTCTCTGACATGGTGCTCGACCTTTCTTCCAACTTCAATGCAGACCGGGTCAGCGTCACGATGCAGGAATTCCCCAAGGGCTACAAGAAGTCGAAGGAAGTAGAAGCCGACAACAACAAGTGGAAGGGCCTCTACATCAATGAGATTTCCGTCAAGTTCCCCACATCGCTCCAGATGGGTGTTGCCAACGAGGATGGCGACAACCGTCTGAAAGTGGAAGGCAAGGCCATGTTCTTCGACAACACAGGTGCCACGCTCAAGTTGGAGATAGACCCGAAAATGGCAGCGAAGGAAGGCGAACTTGGCGGATGGGGCATTTCGCTCAACAAGATCCACATGGAGTTCATCCAGAACAACTTCGACAACTGCGGATTCGAGGGTGAAATCAACGTGCCCCTCTTCGGAGCTAAGCCCAAGGACGGTCATTTCGGAAACATAGAGTACAAGTGCGACATTCGCAAACTGGAAAGCAAGCAGAAGGATGCAAACGGCAAGGAAGTCGGTTCGCGCATGTCCTACGTGTTCCTCACCCAGAACGTCGATGACGAGAACTTCGACTTCAGCGGCATTCTGGCCAAGGGGCACATCGATGGCGGACAGACCTACTTCCTTGTCGAGGCATACGACCCCGAGGTGGCCGGACAGGACATGGTCACCAATGTCGAACTCTGCATGGGCGGTACCATCGGCATCGGTCTTGTGGAGGGTGCCAACGACTGGTTGAAGGAGAAGACAAAGAGTCTGCCGCTCACCGTGAAGATTCCCGACATACACTTCACCAAGATGCGCATATCCAACGTGGCGCGGGCTGACTGGAAGTCAGTCTCCGACATAGCCAAGGAGCGTCAGCAGAAACGTGTGGAAGCCGAGAAAGCAGCTGCGGATGAATTCAAGAAAAGCCTGATTTACATGAAACTTGCCGACAGCAAGGATCTGAAGGTCAGCGAGAACCTCTACATCGACCTCGGTGAGTGGTCGTTGGCCTCGGCACAGAAGAAACTCGGCCCCTTCACCTTCACGTTGGAGAACTTCAAGCCTTCCTACGAGAAAAAGAAACTCCAACTCGGCATATCGGGTATGGTAGGTCTCGTGGGCGACAAGATCAATGTCGGTGGAGGCATCACCATCTCGGCAGACCTCAAGACGGGCAAGTCTTGGAAAGACCTTTCCTTAGAAAACCCCGATTGCCAGTTCGACAGCCTCAAGCTCGACCTCGACTTTACCATGCTGAAGTTGAAGGGCACCTTGAAGACTGGAAAGAACGAGGAAGGCGACAAGGGTTATGCCGGCGACCTTGACATCGCTATCAAAGGCTTCTTCGAGCTGAAGTGCTCCGGTGGTTACTATGAGCATGAGGCAACCAAGGCCGACTTGGAACTCATGAAGGAGGACGGCGAATACGTCGAAGACCCCGATCACCCTGCTACCGAAGAGGACAAGAAGTTCAGCTATGGATGGTTCACCATCTCCGTTGAGAGCAATGTCGGCATACATGTCGATCCCGTGGTCATCAACCGCATCAGCGGCGGATTCTACTTCAACTGCCGACCCACCAGGGGCCCGGACAAAGAAAACAAGTTCGGAGGCACTCCCGTTCGCGAGTACGGTGTCATAGGTATTGCCGCCGGCCTCACCCTCTCCACTTCGGCAGGCGAAAAAGCTGTAAAAGCCGACCTCGACCTGCTCGTATGCTACAACCGAGAGAAGGACTGCCTGTCCACCTTCATGTTCAACGGACGTGTAGAAGTGGTGGGCGGCATGGTCAAAGCCGACTGTAGTCTCATCTATGAAAACAACGACCAGGAACGTTATCTCTGCCTCAACATCACCGTGGAGAGCGGACTCGACACCAATGGAATAGCCAAGAAACTGGCCAAAGCCAATGAGGAACTGAAGGCGATGAAGGACAAACTCAACACGTTCCAGGGAGATGTTGATACCTACGCACAGAGCATCGGAGCCTCCTCTGGTCTGAGAGGTCTTTCTGGCGACCCCGACACCAACCAAAACGGCAGTGGTGTGCCTGAGACAAAGGAAGGTGACACCGCACCACTCGACCCCAAGGCCACAGCCGACGAGGCACCCACAGCCAAGAGCACGGACAACGACTTCAAGGCAGGCGAGGTAGTCATCTCTTTGGAGTTCAAGGTCACCTGGAAGGAAAAAGGTAAGAACCTCAGCACACCCAAGTGGCACATCTATCTCGGCGAGCCCGACGTGAAGAAGCGTTGCTCTTTCACCGTCCTGAAATATAAGAGCAAGATTGTCACCGTGGATATCGGTGCCAATGCCTACCTCTGCCTGGGCAACGAGCTCCCCAACGGCGGACAGTTGCCCCCCATCCCAGACAAGATTACCAAATTCCTCGACGGCGACGATGGTGGGGACAGGGCCGCTGTCGATGGCAGCACGGCTCAGGCCAACGCCAGCCGCGCCAAGGCCGCCAAGGCCCTGCTGAATCCCAACTCCAGCGAGGGAGGTGTCATGATAGGTGCTTCGGCTTGGGGCGACATCACCCTCGACCTTGGGCTCCTCTATGGTTCCTTGGAGAGTATCGCCGGTTTCGACTGCGCCCTGGTCAACTACGGCAGCACCGCCTACTGCGCCAACTCCGGCGCTACCATGGGCTACAAGGGTTGGTACGCCATGGGACAACTCTATGCCTACCTCCATGCCGACCTCGGCATTCACGTCAAGATTGGCAAACTCGTCGATGAGAAGATAAGCATCTTCGATGCCGGCTTGGGCGGTCTGCTCGAAGTCGGTCTGCCCAACCCCACCTGGGTAGAAGGCAAGATGCGCATCAAGTGCAGCCTCCTGGGTGGCCTCTGCAAAATTAACAAGAAGTTCGAGTTCTCCGCCGGCGACCACTGCGTACCCTTCAAGGGCAACGCCCTCGACGGCTTTGAGATGTTCCGCAACGTCAGTTTCGGCTCCGACAGCCTCGTGCAGGCCATCTGCGACCCCACCTACCACGTCACCATGGACGAGGTGCGGCGCATGACCTTCACCACCAACAGCAGCATCGGCTCCCACTACCGTCTGCTCGACCCAACTTGGCGGGACGAGATAGAGCGCAACCTGAAGCCTGGCGAGCCGAAGCCTGAAACCACGGAGGAAGAGTGGGAGAATAACCTGACCCTCCACGGCAGCCGCACCTACGTCTTCGACATCAATCAGGACAAGGACCTCCACGGCATGAAAATGGGCGTACGCCTCTTTGACCTCGGCCCACCCTATAGGGTAGGTTATGCTGGCGAAACGAAGGAAACCTACAACTCCTACAATTGTCTGAATGCGTGGAGCCTCGGTGAAAGCAGTCCCTCAACATCCAAGGTGACCAGACTGATTGCCAACTACTTCAACAACCCCACCACCTCCCTCACGGAATTCAGTATAGACTATGGGAAGGAGAAGTCGTTGAAGGCAACTTCGAAGGGTTATCTCGGCAAGGATGTGAACAGCTTTGAAGAATTGGAGGAAAGACTTCTCGCCGGCTACAACGTTAAGCGAATCCAATATGGCAAGGAGATTGCAGCGAAGGAGTTAGACGTCAGTTTCCGCGAGAACAAGGGAACCACCTTCCACCTGAGTGGCATACCGAACCTGACACCAGGTCATGTCTATGCTCTCTACCTAACGGCCAATGCCTACGAGATTGACAACGGACAGCGCGTCTGGTGCGAGTACGTCTATAACAATGAGGCACACCGCATCAAGTGGCAGCAAGGCAAGTTCTGGTTCTTCTACGTCAAGGGTGAGTTAGAGGATAAGGTGGTCGGTGACTCCCTGCGCAGCATCGAGCCCTACGTGGCACTGGCCTATCCCAGCATCGATGGCACCAAGGTCAACGACGACCGTGGCGTGGGCACCTTCAAGGCATACATCAACGATATCTTGCATCCCACCATCGCCCTCAACCGCGACCTCATCTCCGAGTTGAGAGCCGACTCCATGCAGTGGATTCTCACCGCGCTGAACGCAGCAGGCGACACCATCAAAGTGCAGACCCGCAAGGCCACGTACATCAAGGAGGGCAACTGTATCAATCTGGAACCCGCCTCTGCCTTCAGCAGCATTTCCAAATTTGTCAATTCCAAGAATAGCGCCCAGCAGCAGAAGCAGACATACGATTTCAGTAATGAAGTTTATCACCTGCAACTCAAATACTCCTACAAGCATAAGGACAAGGTTAAGTATTGGGGTGTCTATAATCAGTACAATAACAAGAACTCTTTACGCGAACCCTTCGATAGCACCCGCGTGCTCGTTGATCTCTGGCTCACCCCGATGCCTTACGGCGTGGATGTAAACGGTAAGAAGTACACCGAGACATGGCTCGAAACCACGCAAGGCTCCGTGAAGGAGGCATTGCCCTATTCGCTGCCCTACGTCGGGGCCAAGGTCTATGCCGAGCCCGTGCTTGATTACTGGAAGAACGAGAAGAATCTGAGTGACAACCAGATTATCGGCAATTCCCAGCAATATCAAGGCTCCACGGACGGTGCCGTACCTTACCGACTGGTCGATCCGTACCTCTACTTCGCTTATCTGGGCAAGTATGCCTTCATCGGCGACCGTGCCACCCAGCAGTACGCTTTCGACGATGCCTACCTTCCCTTCGGCACGGAGACCCTGATATTCCAGTACAACAACACCATCGTCAATCCCGAGGTACTGCGCCAGGAGACGGCCAAGTCGCTGGTAGATATCCGCACCCAGATGTACGGTCTCTGGAACGACTGGGCTTACCAGAAGGGCAGCAACCTGCCCAAGTTCCCGCTGCCCACGCTGCTCAAAACCATCAGTGGCGTGACGGCTGCCAACCAGGATGGCAAGGCCAGCACCGTCATACCGCGCAACGTCCGAATTAGTGGCGACGACTACACCTACGGCCTGGAAGATCTGGCACGCAGTTACTCTGGAGCCTACATCGCCGCCGACCTGCTCTGCGACACGCTGAAGTACTTCTCGTCGCAACTCATGGATATCTTCCACCGCACAGACCGTTACGATTCATCTTGGCTGAACGGTGCTATCCTGAATTGGAACCGCAAGAACCGCGGACGCTACATCGAGATTGACACCTTGGGCTACAACGTGCGCATTCCGTTCTACCAGTTGCCGCTCCTCTTTGGTAACTGCTTCGGCGACAATGCTAAACTCTTCGGAGCCACGTTAGACAATAAAGACAGGACCTTCAACTACTCCCTTGGCGGCAAGAAAGGCCTGGCCAACGATGCGCTTTGGGCCGGACAGATGTCCAACCTTCTGTTCTTCCGTCTCAACGACAAGGCCGATGCCCGTCTGCCTCAAATCAGTGTTCCTGAGTTCAGAAGCTACACCAGCACAAAGAATGGTATTGTATATAACAGAACCGTGCTGAATTCTTGGGATACGCCACCGTATGCCAGTGTCTATCAGAACAACGACAGACCCGCCCATGTGGCCTGGGATAACTTCCGCCCTGACAAGGGCCTGTCGGCCGTAACCGAGTTCAAGTGCCAGATTTACCGCCTCGACAGCTACGACATCAGCACGGGTCAGTTCTGCTTAAGCTCCTCTGCTTACGACAATGGTCGTGGCGGCGGACCGTGGTACAAGACCGTGAACGTCGATGCCAACAACAAGAAGGCCAAGAACCTGAACGACGTGATGGGTCTGGTGGCCGAGAAGGAGGCCTACCTGGAAACCCACTTCGACGAGCCGCAGATGCAGGTGATTGCTTTCACCAACAAGTATTTGAAGACAACAGGTAAGGTGGAACTTCACTTCGTCTTTAGCGATACCATCTACACGGACATGTCGCAAAGCGGCGGCAAGTTCAGAGGCACAGAAATTGATCACTACTGGCATGGCACCGAGGAAATTGAGAAGATTCCTTGGAGTTCGCTGAGTTCGCAAATCGGCATTGTGCGTATCGACGAGTCGTTCAAAAAAGCCCGCCCCACTTCCACCAGGCGCTGGTTCAAGGATTTCTCGAATGTAACAAACTTCGTAGGCCTGAATAACCTCATCACGTCGAACGTGACCGACATGAGCGGTATGTTCTACAACTGTAAGTCGATGGTCTATTTTGATGGCTCTACGTGGGACACCTCGAACGTGACCGATATGAGCGAAATGTTCTACAATTGCTCATCGCTGCTCAAGATAGAGAAGGGAACAAAGGCAAGCTACTGGTATCAGAACTTCAACACCTCTAAGGTGACGGACATGAGTTATATGTTCGCCGGATGTTCCAAACTGACCATTGCCGACCTCGACAACTTCAAGAGCGATGCCTTGACCTCAACGGCGTACATGTTCTCTGGCTGTTCGGCACTCGAAACCGTGAAACTGGACGGCCTGATGGGCTCAAGCATTAAAGAAACGGGACGGATGTTCTATAATTGCAAGAAACTGACGGAAGCTCATTTCAAGAACTTTGAACCTTGGGACGAGAAACTCACCAGTTACTCCAGCATGTTCTACTCTGCCCCGACCACAGGACGCTACTTTGTCAGCAACGACCTTACGGAAAAGATCTCCAAGCAGATACCTGGAACCAGTTATAAATCGTACAATGACAACAATAAATGCTTCCTGATTACCAGTGCAGATCCGCAAGATAACAGGTCTGGTAATGGGGAATGGATGGCAGCCAACTATCCGATACTGGCCTTCGTCAAGACAGGCGTGAATGTTCCCAAGCCACAAGACGCAGGTAACAAGCTGTGGATTGACGAAGACACGCCGACGATTACGTTGAATGTGGAGGGCAAGCCCAAGAAGTATTATTTCCATTTGGCTTGGTCGGGTGCTGATATGGCATACAATTGGCAGTCAAATAGTTCCAAATGGGATGAATATAAGAAATACAAGCAATATGCAAAACGTGTCATCATCGACAAGTCATATTCTTCCAAGGCGCCCGCAGTCCTCCAGAACATGTTCGGTGAAATGCCGATGGTAACAGAAATCATTGGTCTGGAAAACCTCCGTACTTCCGAGACCACCAGCATGAACAGCGCATTCAAGGGTTGTACAGAACTGAAGTCCCTAAATCTGAGTAGTTTCAATACAGAAAAGGTGACTACAATGGAAAGAATGTTTGAAGATTGCTCGGCACTGGAAGAACTTGACCTGAGTAACTTCAAGACCAATAAGGTGACTTCCATGTGGTATATGTTCAAAAGTTGTTCGAACCTGAAGAAACTCACTCTGCGAAAGTCTTCAAACGGAAGTGCGTTCAACACAGAAAAGGTTGAGTGGATGATGGGTATGTTCCAGGATTGCTCTTCATTGGAGAAGATCGAACTTGGTGGCGGCACACTTAACACATCCAACGTCAAGTATATGGATAAGATGTTCTTTGGCTGCTTCAGTCCGGACTATCCCAATCAGGATGCAAGTTACATTACACAGTTCAATACTTCGAGCCTGGAGACGGCCAACAGTATGTTCTATGAATGCAATTTGTCAAAGATTGACCTCTCGAAGTGGAAGATGGATAAACTCACCGATGTGACTGGCATGTTCAATCATTCTACTGCATTGAAGGAAATTTGGCTTTACCCCAACAAGCTTCCTAATATAGGTAAGAATAAGGCAACTTCCATGTATAGTAGGCTCTCTCCGTCTTGTACCATCTATCTTGACGGCCAGATGAACGAAATAGTCAAGAATGAAGCAACTACATGGAAGACCGAAGCCAAGGTCATATATATCGAGCCTGTCTATGCCATCCAGTACCAGGTGGGCAGCAATACCGAACTGGTCATCAAGAGGGCTTCGAGTGGAGAATCCTACTCCTATGGAGGCAGCTACAACGGCAACCGTATCGTGCAGGTCTGGAAGGACATGGATATTCTGGACAATGGCGCTACCACAGGAGCATGGCGTGGCAGCAGTTCCATCAAGAAGGTCATCATTGCCAGCGACATCGAGCCTGAGACCTGCGAATACTTCTTTGCCAACCTCTATGGCGTGACCTCGATAGAGGGCCTCAGCCACCTGAAACTCACCAAGTGCAAGAGCACCAAGGGTATGTTCCAGAACTGTAGGGCACTGACCTCCATCAGCGGACTCGCAGACTGGGGCAGCAGCGTGGCGAACATCGAAGACATGACGAGCATGTTCTCCAGCTGCGAAAGTCTGACGAGCATCGACCTCTCGAAGTGGAGCAACAATGGTAACCTCAAGGTGAAGACGATGCGGAGCATGTTCTATGGTTGTACGTCCTTAGAGAGCGTGAACCTGAAGAACCTGAAGACACCCTATCTGGAGGATATGGCCTATATGTTCCGCAGTTGCTCGAGCCTGAAAGAAATCGACCTGAGTGGAATTAACTCCACTGCCTTTAACAATACAGATGAACTCAGTGGTGCCACGAACTCCATGTTTGAGAACTGCACCAGCCTGAAGAAGGCAAACGTGAAGAACCTGAACGTGAAGGGCACAAAGTCGATTACTATGTTCTACGGCAGCTCCTCATTGGAAGAACTCGACCTCTCCACATGGGACACCGAGGGTATGCAATATGTTCCCACCTTCAAGGGATGCTCGTCGCTGCGGAAACTGGTGCTGGGTGCCAAGTTCAATGTCAGCCAGGTGCGCGCACCATACAGCAAGAATATGTTCGACGGCGTTAAGGGTCTGGCCGTCATCACACCGACGTCGTCCTTGTCAGCCATCCGCAATGCCTTCGTCAACGAGGGCGGCTTCAAAGTGGGCGATACGGGAACGTTCAGCGACAAGGAGCCCTCGAAGGAGGCTCAGGTCATCTGGACTGCAGGCAACAAGACACTGACCTTCTTCTATGGCCTGCCCGTCGGCAGCACGTTCGGCGGACAGACGGTGACCAAGGTCTGGAAGAACAGTTCGGACATCAACAACACAAGCAACAACTGGGCTCCGTGGGCCAGCACCGTCAATCCGACCTGTACCAAGGTGGTCTTCGACAACGACTTTGCCAACTACCAGCCAACCAGCACACGCGGATGGTTCTACAACTTCCAGAAACTGGAAGAGATTGTGGGCATGACCAACCTCAACACCAGCAAGGTCACCAACATGGGCTACATGTTCTACCAGTGCTATGCGCTGAAGGCGCTCGACCTCTCGAAGTTCAACACCTCGAACGTCACCAACATGGAGCGTATGTTCTACTACCTGCAAGGTGTCACTTCGCTCGATCTCTCGAAGTTCAAGACTTCGCAGGTGACGAAGATGGACGAGATGTTCCGCAACAACAGCAACGGCAAGCTGACCTCGCTCGACCTGACCTCGTTCAACACGGCCAACGTCACTTCGGCCTACGGAATGTTTGCCTACTACTACAAACTGAAGCAGATAAAGGTTAGTTCAAGTTTCAGTCTGCCGAAGATAAGCACAAAGCAGTCAAGTGTGTTCACGAACCTTACCGATTGCGAGATTCTGGCCAAGTCGAACGAAATGAGCACCGTGAAGACGGCCTTCCGCGACAAACTCGGCTTCACCGAAGGCACACATGGTGATTTTGTTGAGACCGACAAGATGGTGGCTCAAGCCATCTGGACGGCAAGCAACTATACACTGACCTTCTTCTACGGCCGACAGTACAAGGTGGGCAACACCTTCAAGAACAACCAGAAGGTGACCGCAGTTTGGAGCGGTACGGATGTCACCCGCACGCCCGTCAGCAGCATGTCGGTGCCCTGGACCTCTACGGTAAGCAGCAAGGTGACCACCGTGGTCTTCCACGAGTCGTTCAAGGAGGCCAAGCCCACGAAGGCGATGTGCTGGTTCTACGGCTGTTCGAGACTGACGAGCGTGAAGGGATTCCAATACTTCAACACGGTGAACACCTCCGACTTCGACAGCATGTTCTCCGGCTGCTCCAGCCTGACAAGCCTCGACCTCAGCGACCTGAAGACCCCGAACGCCAGTTACCTGAACCGCATGTTCAAGGACTGCTCGAATCTGAAGACTCTCGACCTCAGCAGTTTCTCCACGAAGTGGGTGAACAACCTGAGTTACATGTTCAGCGGCTGCACGAAACTGACCAAGATTGACGGCATCAGCAGTTGGGAAACACCCAACCTGAAGTACATGAGCAACATGTTTGAGAACTGCAGCAGCCTGACATCGCTCAACCTCTGGAAGCTCAATACCCAGAATGTGACCAGCATGACTTGTGTGTTCAGGAACTGCAGCAGTCTGACCTCTCTCATGCATAACTTCGACTCGCGGAACGTGACCAACATGAAGTCGATGTTCTACGGATGCAAGAAACTGAAGGACATCCCCGCTTCGAGCCTCAAGGTGGAGAATGTGACCGACATGAGCTACATGTTCTACGATTGCAATGCCGTAACGACGCTGAATATCTCTACCTGGCAGAACAGCAAGGTTACCGATATGTCCTACATGTTCTACAAATGCGGACTCAACAGTTCGCTGAGCATATTGAAGGTTGCAGGCACCAGTAGCACCAACATGACTTCCATGTTCGAGGGATGTGGCTCGTTGCGCTCCGTCTATCTGAATAAAGCACTCAAGAACTCGACGAAGACAACCAACCAGTTCAAGGACTGCCGTGCTACGAAGTATTACTATTAAAAAACAATCGCACAATGAAATACAAGTCGATTCTACTGGGACTAATGCTTACCGCTGGCCTGAAGGCCACAGCGCAGGTGACAGACTCCACCCTCACGGAAGGCCTCAACCCGCACACCACAGTTGGGCAGGAGCGTGTACTTCCAAAGGTGACCTCGAAAATCCACCTGCTCACACGCACCTATGGCGACAGTATCGTGCTGCGCTGGCTGCCAGAGGACTATGTGTCATACCACTATCTGGCAACCTTTGGCGTAAACGTTCTTCGTGTGAAGCACGACGGCTCCCCCGGTCTGCACATCGATACACTGGCCTTTAAGCTGAAGCCTTTAAAGTTGGAGCAGTTCCAGCAGAAATATCCTGCCAGCGACTCGTTGGCTCTCGTGGCAATAAATGTTCTATATGGTGAAGGTGAAAACGTGAGCCAGAATAAAGGAGTCGTAGGTAATCGTGAAGACATCAGCAGTTCACAAGACATGAGTTATGCCTTCAGCATGTTGGCATGTGAGTGGCGTCCAGACCTGGCCACCGACATGGCTGTGCGCCTTGCCGACCATAACGTGGAACCTGAAACAGTCTATGAATACATTGTCCAACCCTCCTACTGGGATCCTAACGGACGAATCATCTTTGAGCCGGGAGCAGTGGACAATGTCAGAAACAAGCCCTACGTGCAGCGCTCCTATACCCCGGTGGTCAAGGATTCGCTCGTCTCGCCTTTCAACGTCATGCTTTCCTGGCACGACGGCACCCATAGCAGTTTCGAATTGGAGCGTCGCCAGACAACTGACATCATGGGCGCTGCATTGGAAAACACAAAATGGGAACGCATCACCAAGAAACCTTACCTTTCGATGGTGGAGGGAGAAAATGAGGAACAATACTGTGCCTATGTTGACTCCGTACCTTCATTAGGTATGTGGAACTACCGCATTCTGGCCTATGACTCGTTTGGCGAACTGGTGCCGCCAGCAGGTGAACATTCGGTATTCGTTACCGACATACAGCCTCCCATGCCTCCCACCCTGAAATACATCGTCATCGAACGTGGCGATTCCGCCGACCTCATGGCCAAGGTGACGGCACACATCGTCTGGGAGAAGGACTCGTTGGAGGAGGACCTCGCAGGTTACCGCATCTTCTATAAGCCCCTCCGCAACGGCGGCGACATGTGGAAGGCACTGAACTTCGACCTCATCGACCCCAAGGACACCATCTATTCCGTTGACGTGACAGGCAAGCAGACGGGTATGGTCTATATCTCGGCCTACGACCACATAGGCAACGAGTCTAAATCCTTCATACAGCAAATCCGACTCACCGACTACAAGGCTCCCGAGGTGCCCACCAATCTGCGTGCTTACGTACGCCCCATCGAATTCAATGAGAACGACTCGGTGGCACTGCGCGACCGCATGGCATACGTGGACATCTACTGGCAGCCCAGCCCCGAGGACGATGACATCGACTACTTTGACCTGGCTTTTGCCAACGACTCCACTCACAAGTTCGTCCTGCGCAACGAGGGCGGACTGCACGAGTCGATATATACTGATTCGTTGTCGCTCAACGTCAACCAACGCTACATCTACTATAAGGTGCGTGCCGTCGATTACGCCACGAATATCAGCGACTGGAGCAACTGGATTCAGGTGGAGCGTCCCCATGTGACACCTCCCACCACACCTCACTTGGGCACGTCGAGCCATGACGAGACCTACGGGATGCACATGGAATGGATTGTGGGTGCGGATGCCGACATGAAACACCATCTGCTCTATCGCCGAACGGGCGATAGCGGAGATCCCGAACTCATCGGCCGCTATGATGCCGACTCGGTGAAGACACAGAATAATACCATCATCATCGATGACAATCCACCTTACGAGCAAGGGACACGTTACTACTATTGGATGACGAGCGTCAACACCTCGCCCTTCACCAGTTCCAGTCTTCCTGTCAGTTGGAAGCATCAGGGTCCCCGTCTCATCGACTTGAAGATAGAGTTGACCGGCGTCTATGATGCCACCGAGAAACAGGCGGTGCTGATGTGGGACTTCGACAAGACAAAACTGCCCGACGGCGACTGTTACTGGGCCATCTTCCGCCGTGGCCCCGGCGAGGAGAAATACCGCTACTACATGAACGTTGCCAAGGAAGACCGCAACTACACCGAGCACGCACTGAAACTCGGAGAAGGTGCCGACTACTACATCCGTCTGCAGTTCGAAGACGGACGTCGCAGCAGCGACTCCGAACCCGTGCACGTCACCGCCCCCAAAGGGGAATGAGGCTCCAACATAAAATATGAAACATGAAATATAAAATATAAGATATTATGCCTGCTCACAATCATAAAACGCTAAAGACTATGAGGTCACGGAAGTTCCATGACTCCGGCCACCTCATATTTTATATATTATATTTTATATTTGCTCTCTTCGGGTTCACCAGCTGTGACCTGCTGGACTTCGATGTCGATAGCGACCTCTCGAAGGTGGCGGCTGCCATGGCGCTGAACTACGACACCATCTATGTTACGCCCGGCACCTTTATCGCCCTGAAGCCCACTTTCGAGCCCGACACGCTGAACACCAAGGACTACCTCGTCTGGTCCTCGGACACCAACGTGGTCAGCGTGAACCGTCTGACTGGGCGCATCAAGGCTGAAGCGCCCGGATGGGCACGTCTCTATGTGGAGACCGTGTCGTCGCAGCTCAAGGACAGCTGCACCGTCAACGTCATCCCCGACTGGAGAACTGCCACAAAGGTGTACCCTTACGAGACCGTCTTCTATGCCGACGTGACGTTCAGAGGAAATCCCCTGAATGAGAACATGATTGTGGCGGCCTTTGTGGGTGAAGAAATCCGGGGAATAGGAGAAGTCCTGACCTTCAACAACAGCAGCTTCATCCAACTGCGTGTGGGAGGAGATGACATGTATGGGAATTCCCTCATGACAACTCCCGGGGAAGAGGAGGAAGAGGAGGAGGTGTACGATAACGAAGACGAAGACGATAACGAAGATGCAAACAAACCGCAACCTATTGTCTTCCGTTGCTATGACCCCATCCTTCTCCGCCTCTACGAGTGTCCCGACACCGCCTATTTCAACGGAGCCACTCTCGGCAAACCGTCCGAGGGGCTGTATAAGATTGAGTTTAAGTAAAGGCCCACCCCAGCCCCCTCCCGAGGGAGGGGAGAAAAATTACCTAACAAGATTTACATTCTCTCTTAAATATCCGCACAATTATGGCAATCAAGAAACATACATCGCGCCAGCCGCTCTCCTCCCTCACGGGAGGGGTATGGGGGTGGGTCTTCTTCTCCTTGTCCCTCCTCCTCACCTCTTGCACCCTCTCCATGGAAGAGTGGATTGTCCCCGAGGAAGAGAAGGGCTTCGACGAAGCCATCACCGAGGAAGGCGACTACGGCACCATGACCTATCAGTTCCGGGAGGGGGTGCGCTCTCTCACGGAGAACGTTCAGGAGTACATCATCCGGGTGGAGAACGACAGCGTCCTCTACTTCATGGACAACACCCCGAACAAGTGGCTGCCGAAAGTCGGAGACTTCGTTGCTGCCATGTGTACGCCCACCATCCCCTTCGGCCTGAATCATCAGGTGGAGTCTGTGACCAATGTGGGTGGGATGTACAAGGTAGTGTGCAAGAAGGCTTCCAAGGATGATATCTACAAGGAGTTGGAATTCCATCTGGATTACGAATACGTGGCCCGGGGCGTGCAGGCCTTCGACAGTCTGAAGCTCGACAGCCTCGGTATCGACCCCGACGAGCTCATCCTTGAAGACTATACGCTGATGGAGAAGCAATACGGAGTAAAGGCCATGACACGTGCCGGTATCTCTTCCCCTTTGCGCTTCCGCGAAACGCCCTCCCTACAGAAACTGAGGGATGCCGGACTCCTGCACGAAGAACGACTGACACGTGCCGAGACGACGACGGAGGACGAGCCGACCAAGTTCCTCCTCGATGAACTGGGATTGAATTTCAATTTCGGCGATAACTTCTCCATCAGTTTCACAGGTAGCGTGGAGGATCATAATATTCAGCGTGTCATATATGAAGAAAACAAAGCTGAAGATTATAGCAAACAAGTTACTGAGAGCCATTCCTACACCGTTTATGACATCGGCGTAAAGGCGGCCTATGGCAAAGGCTTCCTGGACGACCCCAAAGACGTGGGTGTATCCAAGCTCAAGGAGATTTCAAAGAACATGAAGCAAATGCGGAAGTTCATGAAGGAGAAGGAGGATAAGACCCTCACCTTCGTGAATATCCGCCTTCCCATTCCGTCCTCCGCCTTTACCCTCGTGATTAAGTTCAATGGCGAGGTCTCTGTGCAAGGTGGTCTCTGCGGCAAAGTGAATTTTACCTCCCATCATCCAGTGACCACCGTCACTAAAATCTACGACAAGGGAGTGAAGACAACCATTCCTGATGAGGATGCCTCCGAAGCAGAGAAGGAAAAATGTATCATCCAGAAAGGCTACACGGAAGTCAGTGATATATCCATCGTCGGCGACCTCACCTTCGAATTGTCGGTACGCGCAGCCGTAGGAGTAGAAATAACAGGCACGGGCCTGGGCGGTGATATTGGTGTCAAGGCGGGTGCTGGCGTCACTTTGGTGGCAGATGCTTCTCTCTATAACAGTGACTCAAAGACCGTACAGATTACGAAAGAAAAGCAGGTGGTAGATCCATACGTGTTCTTTGAGTTCGGTGCCTCCTTCTATTGGTCACCTTTGGGCAAGCAGATTGCCAGTATTCCCATCACTATCTGGAAGCCTACGAAGCACTTAGGAAATATATATTTAGGCCCGGAGGTCTATGAGAAAAACTGTAAAAAGGAGTATAAGACATTGACAGACGATAACCGCGAGTTCACCGTCAGTATTTGTTTCAACTCCCTGTGGTATAAAGCTTTCCCCATCTCCAAACATACCCTGATTCCCCGATTGAGGGTCTATCACGGCTCATACATGGGGGAATATGTGGAGATTCCGGCTGTGGAGAGGTGGCAGTGGGAAGAACGGCCAGATGAACCGGAATTAGAAAAGTATAAAACCTATGACTTCCATTTCCAGGACAAAGACCTGAAGAGCAAGGAAGCCAACTACCTATGTGTCCCCTGTATCTATGATTTCAACGACGACATCACCTACGAATTCAGGGAGTCAACCATGACTTTCGGACAAACGACACCGACAATCACTCAAAAGAAGTTCAACCAGCGTATGGGACTCAATGTCAATGACTACCTGCGCAAGGAGTTTTCCAGCCTGCCTGCGGATGTGGAAGAACTTATGAGAAAATTATTCCTTGATGAGTATGGTATCAAGAAGGGAACCGAGAAAGATCTGTATTACTACCAGTTCGGCCCAACGTATGAAACCAAGGACCTGGGCATGATGAAGAACTGGGGAGTGAAGGTGCAGCTGAAACCCGTGAGTGCCGGAAAAGATGACAAATACCTCTTGGACAAGGATGTCGATGTATCCATACAAGACGACGGAGGCGTGGATGTGTCCAAGGTGCCGGGCAAGAAGACACCCGTCTTCAACGTCATCACGAACTATACCAGTATGCTCAACCTATGGCTGACTCCCTACGTCGTCGATGAGCTGGGCAAGAAGACATACCTGAAAACAAGCGATATGATTACGCTGGAGATGGGACACTACAAGCCGAATTACGACTGGGAAGGTGACGTGGGTACGATGAAAATCAAGTAAACGCCCGCAGCAGCCATCCCGCCCAGATCCTTCCAGCCTGTCACACCCCACATGTCATCTCATTAAAGTTTCCCACCCCAATGAATACTGACAACCGACTGACGCTGAAAGCGTCACCTCTCAATAACCGGGGGTACGAGCGTAGCGAGCACCCTCGGAGCTCACGACACAAGTAAACACCGCCCCCAACGGGGTCGTCCGGCAGCTTATACGGGCACCCCCTCCGGGTGCAGTCCTATGTCGCCCTCCCCCCTCAGTTCACCTTGAACGGTGAGATGGGACCATTCTGGGGTGCAGCGTCCTCAGCCAGCTTGATGGTGCCGAAGTTCTTCTCGTAGTTCGCCATGTTCTGTTCCAGCAAGCGCATCAGGCGCTTGGCCTGCACGGGCGACATGACGACGCGGCTCTGCACGTTGGCCCTCGGCATTCCGGGATGATGGAACACAAAGTCCATGATGAATTCCGTGGGCGTGAAGCCCATGATGGCCAGGTTGGAATAAACTCCCTTCTCCACTTCGGGGGTCATGTTCACCTGAACCTGACCCGGTTTCTGTTGTTCGTTATTGTTTGCCATAAGTATGTGATTTCAGTTAGGGGCGTTTCTGTATTAGTAGTTCTCTGCCTGGATTTGGAAATAACTCTGCGGGTGGTTGCAGGCGGGGCACACCTCCGGTGCCTTCTTCCCGATGACGATATGTCCGCAGTTGGCACACTGCCAGATGACATCGCCCTCGCGGGAGAACACCACGGCATCCTCGATATTCTTCAGCAGACGGCGATAGCGTTCCTCATGATGGCGCTCGATGGCTCCCACCAGTTCAAACTTCTCGGCTATCTCGTCGAAACCCTCCTCGCGGGCCTCACGGGCCATGCGGGCATACATGTCCGTCCACTCCTGGTTCTCGCCCGCTGCCGCGTCGGCCAGGTTCGTGGCAGTATCGCTGACACTGCCGCCGTTCAGGTACTTATACCACAGCTTGGCGTGCTCCTTCTCGTTGGCCGCCGTCTCCTCGAAGATGGCTGCAATCTGCACGTAGCCGTCCTTCTTGGCGCGTGAGGCAAAATAAGTGTACTTGTTGCGAGCCATGCTCTCCCCGGCAAAAGCCTCCTTGAGGTTCTGCTCGGTCTTCGTTCCTTTCAGTGCTTTCATTGTTCTGTCGTCTATTAAACGGTTTCTTTTGGCGGCGGCAAAGGTAAGCAAAAACCTTGTAAACAGAAAGCAATTTGGGAAGATTAACGCATTTCGGCATAAAATAATAACCGCATACCTCTTAGATACACCACAAAGTCCTTTCTACCCAATGTTCCTGTACGAAAGGATCCTTCTGTGGCAGAAACCATTTCATTGGGCTGATTATTGATTCGACATAGCCCGCAAGCATAGAGGTACTTGCGGGCTGTGTTTGGAAGGTAGAGCTTTTTTATTATCTCATTACTTTCTCATTGTGAAGGTTGCCATTTGACATAATTATGCGACGGATAAGTACGCCTCCTTGCGAAGATTTAGCAGGACGGCCTTGTAGGTCAAACCACTTTACTTTCATATTTGCTGTTCCGTCCAAAGTTCCTATGCTGTCATCTGTAGTGATGGTGATGGGAGCACTATAATCCTGCTGCACAAAGCGTTGTTCATCGGGCGTAATCATCAAGGCATCCTTCAGCACCACGCCGTAGGTGCCTGCCTGCATCTGGTCATCGGCCTTTACTTTGATGGCCACCAACTCTCCACTGTTTCCCTTAAACGCAGCATTGGACGTAGAGTAAGCCAATAGGAAGTAACCACCATCGTCAGTATGCTTGAAGGTCAGGTCGTGAGAACTCTTTTTGCGCGAGGTAAGGCTGATGGCCTCCACATACTCGTCATCCTCGTTATACTCCTTGACCACAGTGAGCCCCTGCGGCAACACCACTTTTAACTGGAAGGTACAAACCTCGCGGTCGTTCGTCATGTTGATATATAGTGTACTCGTCTCACCGGGCTTCATGGTCAGCGGAGCTACGGTGAGAGCCATTGGCCCTTGTGGCTCTTCACCGCTTCCTTGGTTGCTTACGTTGATGCTCTGAACCACATCATTGCCGTCGATGCGAATACCAGGTGCACCGCCCACTAGTGGCATCAGGTGGATATTGGACAGCCTCACATCGAAATTGCCACTCATCGTCAAGGGTACACTTACACCCAAGGTGACGATGGTGCCTTCATTGCCGCTCAGAGCTTGATTCTTCATTGAGATGACAACCACACGATAGCAACCGTTCTCCTGTTGTTCGCAGCTGATCTGATGTGAACTCTTCTTGCGTGAAGACAATTGTGCATCCAATACATAATCACCATCCTCATTTTGCACGGTCTTTACATTGATGCCAGCAGGAAGCGTCACGTCGAACTGTATGGAAGTGATGTCGAGATTGTTCTCTAGTGCAATCTTTATTTGGCCATCACTTCCCGCAGTTAGTTCCTTTGTGTCCACTTTCAGCACAGCCACCACGTCTTCTCCCTGAGTAGAGTTGTTCACATTGATAGTTCCCTCGATGTTGTCCTGGTCAATACGTTCGCCGGGCTTTCCATCCTTCAGGGGCACAATATGAATGTTCTCCATCAGTGCGATGTAGCTGCCCGAAGCGAGCGTACCCTGTGCCATGATGCCAATGTTCACCACGGCCCCTTCACTGTTCTTCAGTGACTGATTTGTGCCTGAGAGCACGGCCACAGTGTATCGTCCGTCGCTCTGCTGTGAACAGGTAATACGGTGGGAACTCTTCTTGCGTTCTGTCAGTTGTGCATCCAGCACTTGCTCGTCATCCTCATTCATGGTCAAAGGGATGCTGATACCTTGCGGTAGTCGCAGGTCGAACTGGAAGGCCGTCACCTCCTCAGTGTTTGTCAGGTTCACCATCAGCGTGGTTCTTGCACCTGCGTCCACAGAAACGGGCACGAGGCTCAATCTACAGTCTGCCCATAAATGCCCACCCATTGCCACCAGCAACAGGCAGCTTGAAAATAGTCTCTTTATCATAGTTTTCACATCATTTTTCATTTTAATTACTGCTTATCCATAATCATTTGAACCGTGTTCACAGCATCATCGATGAGGATTTCGCCATCGCCCGTCACGTCGGCATTTGCCTTGTTAAATGAGGCCGACGGCTTGCCCATGATGTAGTTGATGATGGCCGTCACATCTGCTGCATCCACCACGCCATCACCATTGGCATCGCCAAACAATATTATAGGATCTATCTTGATTTCTTGAGCTACAGATGAAACTCCAATAGAAGGTGATTTTCCCTCCATGGATACATAAACTTTTGCCATAATGTCAGATGGTGTGTTCCCTAATATTAAATCCCAATTGTTATCAACAACATACGATTCGTAAAGAATATTATCTATTAGGATATATACAATACCTGTTCCCTGCGCAGTACCAGAAATATGTCCTTTGGTGCCACTTGAAAATAAAACAATTTCTGCAGGTTGACTTTGATTAATGTTAAATGGAAAAGTGACGCCATCAATAATACTCCACTGCTTTGAGAAATCAAATCCCTGCCCTTGGTAAGTATTTTTTCTCTGTAGCAATTTCCTACTATAACCTGTACCATTGAAATTGTTGTCTTCAATAGATAATTGACGTTGTTGATAGAGAACTATCATGTCACTGTATGCATAATTATCAGCCTTGTTCACTTTGCTTATCCTGGCAGCAACCCCTCCTACGCATGACAATGTGTCAGCAACGCAAAAATTTCCTTCAAAATTACACGATTTATATGAACTTTCCCCATCAGAAAGACTACCTGCAATTCCATTTAGACTATCATCAGCGTAATATGCACCACCTGCAATATTCCGACAAACATTATAATATGGACTGCAACTATTTACAGTGTGAATAGTTCCAACTATTCCACCTGCATTTGATTTTGAATTGATTCTTCCATGAAAAACATTATCTGTAATTGTTGGCGAAACGGTATTTTGTACATTATTATAAGCATCTACCCATCTATAGAAACCACCATCAATATTTCCGACAATACCACCGCAACAGGAATTTGCATAAATATCTAATTCACAGTAATTACCCGTTATTTTACGTGTAACCGTAGAAGGCCAACGCTTGTTTGTCATGTTATAATTTGACATTCCCAAAATACAACCAACATTATCATTACCTGTTACAACACCTCCAATACAGACATTATTATCTATTTCGAATCCCACTTCACCTTTTGCACCTCCTACAAGAACGCTTGTGTTTGCATTGCCTTTTATGTTAATGCCAACAATATTAATACTTTTAATTGTTGCACCAGAGATAAAACCAAATAATCCGATATAGCTCATTGAGGGCCGATTGATATAGAGACCTTTGATAGTCTTATGATTCCCATCAAATGTGCCAATAAATGGGGATGACTCATTACCAATAGGAGACCATCCTTGAACAGGTGAGAATTGAGCAAGCCATTCGCCTAAATTAATGTCGTTCATTAATTTATAGTTTGCTGTCAAATCATTACGAACCTCAAACAACTGGTCTGCATTTGTAATCTGGTACGGATCATTATTTAAACCCGTTCCTTGTCCGCTGAACTGTGCCAGAGAGGTTAATGACCACACCAAGGCGGATAATACGAAAAATGTTCTTCTCATAAGCTCTAACATAAATGTTTATTTATTTATACTATTGTGCATCCATAATCATCTGCACGGTGTGTACGGCATCGTCGATGAGGATTTCGCTATCCCCCGTCACATCGGCATTCTTTTTATTGAACGAAGCCGAAGGTTTACCTAAAATGTAGTTGATAATGGCTGTCACATCGCTCGCATCCACCATGCCGTCGCCATTGGCATCGCCAAGTTTGCCTTGAGGTGTGGGTGTGGTGCCTTCCTCTGCAATGGCTTTCACGAAGAGCGATGGCATGAGGCCGTTTGTTGCAACTACCACCTTAGCTTCTGTACCTACAGTCGTGTTTGGCAATGTTACTTCCCATTGTCCATCAACAATGAATGATTTATACATTTTATCACCAATAAATACATAAACAGTACCCGTACCGTTGGCAGTTCCCGTAATCTTACCACGACTGCCACCTGTAAACTCTGTAATCTTACCAGGAGCACTCTGATTGATGTTATATGGGAATGTCTCGCCTTCACTGATAGCCCACTGTTCATTGAAATCAAAGCCCATGCCTACATAAGTGTTCTTTCTCATTAACGTTTTTGACCCAAGGCTGGAACCATTGAAGTTATCATCATCTACATCCACGACCTTCCCATTTTTTATGACTATGGTTTCTGTCCATGCATAATTATCTGCATACGCCTTTGAGAAAATGCGATTGGGAGATGTGCCTAAGATGGTGTCTGCTGCGCAAATATTAAATGAAAAAATAAAATAATCTTGTGCTGTATTGTCTGCATAACCTAATAATCCATTAGTATCATTTTTCCCAATAATTGTGCCTCTTGCTAAATTCCTTTTTGTTTCCATTTGTAATAGTGGACCATAGTACCAGTCGGTTTTGGGATTTGATTCTCTTCCCACAATGCCTCCAACATTAGAATTACCCTCAATGATTCCATTGTAATGGTTGTCATAAATTAGAGGATAACAATGGCTGTGTATATGTGTATAGGAAGAATTGTATGTCTGATTGTATCCACATACCTCACCGACAATGCCACCACAGCAATCGTTACCTAAAACATCAGATGATGAATAGTTCCCCTTCAAATAACAAATATTATCGCTTGTTCCGTCTACACCACTGATTCTCCCTGCAATACCACCAATGTAAGATTTACCAGTAATCTTACCACCAATACATATATTGTCGTTTATGCAATAATATTTAGTACTCATTCCCCCACCGACAATAGCTCCTACTGCATTATTCCCAATCACTACGGGATTCAATAAACTAATATTCTTGATAGTACATTCCTTAATGTATCCAAATAAACCAATATTGTCCACATTAGGTTTGTTTATATACAGTCCGATTATTGACTTGTTGTTCCCTTCAAAAGTTCCTGTGAAAGGAGTTGTTTCGGTACCAATAGGTGCCCATCCTTGCTTAGGACTTTCATCTTGAATCCATTCCGTTAAGTCAATGTCATTCATTACCTTGTAATAAGCGCTGAGGTCGTTGCGGACATCGAAGAGTTCGTCCGCATTGGTGATCTGATAAGGGTCTTTCTCTGTTCCAGATCCTTGACCACTGAACTGTGCCTGCGCTGTGAGCGTACAGGCAATCGTGATGATTGAAATAATAGTACGTTTCATTTTGTTGATGAGTTTTTATGTTGTTATTATATTTATTAATTCTTTCACTCCATCACCAATCGCAATCCTATAGTGGAAAATCCCTGCGATGGCGAGCCACTGCTGCGCACGCTGACGCGGCAGTCTGCGGCTCCATCATTGTAACCTCCGCCACGAATGACGCGGCTGCTGCCAGAGGCTGGGCCTGTCGGGTTGGTCTGGGATGCACTACTATAAAGGGCATACCAGTCGCTACACCATTCCCATAGGTTGCCGTTCATATCGTAGATGTTCAGCTCGTTGGCCTGCTTCTGAGCCACGGGATGTGTCTTGCCACTGGCATTCTGGCTATACCAAGCCACTGTTCCTAACGTGCCGCTACCGCTGTAGATGTTACCCTCGGCATTATTACCACCACGAGCTGCGAATTCCCATTCAGCTTCAGTGGGCACGCGGAACTTCTTGCCTGTGATGGTTCCGAGTTTCTGCATAAATTGTTGGCATTGCTGGTAGCTGACGTTATAGACAGGATAGTCTTCTCCCAATCCCAATGCACTGGTCACGTTGGGATAGCTGCCCATGACGACATACCACAGATACTGCGTGACGAGGGTCTTGGACATAAAGAAACTGGAGATGGTCACCTGATGAACGGGCTTCTCGTCATCGTAAGCGTTCTTGTCATAGTTGTCCTGTGACGTGTACTTGCTTTGTGCCCCCATCATGAACGTGCCACCCTTAACCGTTGCCATGTCAAGGGTTGTGGAACCGTAACTGGTCTCAACGGTGAGTGTGGTATAGGGATTCACCTCGTACTTGGTGGTGGTGAACGTCTGTTCGGCTCCGTAGCTGGTTCCCTTCTCGTTGATTGCGTAAGCGCGCAGATAATATGTGGTCTCAGGCTGAAGTCCTGTTGCCTTGCTGTTCAGTGTGGTGGTCTTGCCGCATGAGAGTTTGTTATCCGTCGTGGTGGGATAGTGGTTGGTGGAATAGACAAAGCCTGCATCGGTGAGTGTTCCATTGCCGTTGGAGGTGACTTGTGCGGCAAATGTGGCAGAGGTGTTGCTGATGTTACTCACTGTGACCGCCGAGAGGATGGGTTCCGTGACTTCGAGCGTCGTGAACGTGACATCGGCTCCATAGGCAGTACCGGCTTCGTTTACAGCATAAGAACGGACATGATAAGTGGTGTGCTCTTTCAGACCCGTGACAGTCTTGCCAAAGGTCCCGTTGCTCTGTCCACAACTCACACGGGTGTCGTTCACCGTGGGAGTGGCATTGAGTGAGTAGCAGAAACCAGCATCACTGACTGTTCCTCGTCCATTGTTGGTGACAGCACTGCTCAGCGTGACCTTAGACACGCCAACCTCTGACACTTGTGTCGCCGAAAGCGTGGGCAGGGTTATCTCGTGCGTGGTCTGGAACTGCAAGTCGTTGCCGTAGAAGGTCTCACCTTTCTCAGTCTGCACGTAAGCCCGGGCATGGTAAGTGGTTTCAGTGGCAAGGCCCGTAATCCTCACGGTGAAAGTGTTACCTGTATCTGTGGACGCAGCATGCAGTGCGCTGACAGTGGGATTGGCCGTCGTGCCCCAGCACACACCGCGTTCCTTGATGGTGTTTCCTCCCAACTGGCTGATGGTGGCCGTGCAGGTGGCAGCATTGTGAGTGATATCAGTGATGCCATCAGTCTGCAAGACCACCTGCCCTGTTGACGTAGTGAACGTCACGTCCTCACCGTAGGCCGTACCGATGGCGTTAATGGCATAGGCTCGGACATGATAAGTCTGGTTGGGGCTCAGACCAGTAAGTGTGGAAGTGAAAGCACCCGTCTGCTTGGTGCTACCCAACTGTGTCTTCTGGTCATCGGTAGTGGGGTTGGCACGTGTGCTCCAAACATGGCCGTACTGCGTGACACCTGCATCGTTGCCCACCTTCAGCAGATTGCCGTTGGCCTGTGCCTGAACATCGGTGATACTGGTGATGGTTGACGTCTCCACTGTAGGTTTTTCGGGAGTTCCCTTGGTTTCCATTTTCATCTGGTTGCTATAGCTGATACCCTCGGCATTCTCTGCGTAAGCACGGACATAGTAGGTGGTGTTGGGTTCAAGGTTGGAAGGACTGTAGTTGAAGTCACGCGGTGCCTGCAAGTCGCCTAAGTCACATTTCTGTGCATTGGTGGTGGGTTCCTCCTGTTTG
>JAEEGL013871366.1_pt1 | contig 31805 bp, 26 predicted proteins | sample 9134231 | NCBI WGS metagenome assembly JAEEGL01 (sample SAMN16246548, study PRJNA631951) | gut metagenome | biome: gut microbiome; feature: rumen; material: fiber-attached | host: Bos | place: Iran: Karaj | collected 2018-10 | reverse complement strand
TGGAAGTACTCCTGGAATGTGAGGTGGAGCTTTTTATAATCACCACCTGCCGCAACTATTCTTGCGATGGACTCTGTCACAGCATAAGCTGCGCCGTGGTACGGGCTCCATGAAGAGAGGTAAGGATCAAAGCCGTAAGCCATCATTGTTACGGTATCTGTTTTTCCTCCAAGAACAGGGAGCTTAGCTACCATGGTCTGAGTCTCTGTAAGCTGGTATTTTCCACCATAAGGCATTGTTACAGTGCCTGCACCGATTGATGAGTCGAACATCTCAACGAGACCCTTCTGTGAGCAAACGTTGAGGTCTTCCATCTCTGCAAGCCATGCCTTCTTAACATCATTTTCAGCGAGTGCTTTTCCGGCTGCCTCGCATGCATATTTTCCTAAGTAATTCTCGTCCTTTGAAGGAATGAGAACTTCTACCTCTGTCTCCTGGTGAGCACCGTTGGTATCAAGGAATGAGCGCTTGATATCTACGATTTTCTTGCCTCTCCACTTGAGGACAAGTCTGGGCTCCTCTGTAACAACAGCAACCTTAACTGCCTCGAGATTCTCCTCTGCAGCATACTCAAGGAACTTGTCTACCTGTGAAGGATCAACAACTACTGCCATTCTCTCCTGTGACTCGGAGATTGCAAGCTCTGTTCCGTCAAGACCTGCGTACTTCTTCGGAACCTTATCAAGATCAACATCAAGACCGTCTGCCAGCTCACCGATTGCAACTGATACACCGCCGGCACCAAAGTCGTTACACTTCTTAATAAGCTCTGAAACCTCAGGTCTTCTGCAAAGTCTCTGTAATTTACGCTCTGTAGGAGCATTACCCTTCTCTACCTCAGCACCCCAGGTAAGGATTGAATCTGCTGTGTGTGCCTTAGATGAACCTGTAGCACCGCCGCAGCCATCACGTCCTGTACGTCCGCCAAGAAGAACGATGATATCTCCGGGATCTGAGCTCTCGCGGATTACGTGTTCCTGAGGAGCAGCACCCATAACCGCACCGATCTCCATACGCTTTGCAGCGTAGTCGGGATGATAAACTTCTTTTACATAGCCTGTTGCAAGACCAATCTGGTTACCATAGCTTGAATAACCTGCTGCTGCGCCGCGAACAAGCTTCTTCTGTGAAAGCTTACCGTTAAGAGTATCAGCAACGGGAACTGTGGGATCAGCCGCACCTGTTACACGCATTGCCTGATATACATAACCTCTTCCTGAAAGGGGATCTCTGATAGCACCGCCAAGACATGTAGCAGCGCCACCGAAGGGCTCGATCTCAGTAGGATGGTTGTGAGTTTCATTTTTGAAAAATACAAGCCAGTTCTCTTTTACAGGGCCGTTACCGTAGTCAACATCCACGGGAACAACTACTGTGCAGGCATTGTTCTCCTCAGACTCTTCCATGTCTGTGAGTTTGCCGTCTTTTTTCAGCTTCTTCATACCCATAAGAGCGATGTCCATAAGTGAAATGAACTTCTCGCTGCGCTTTGCGGGATCTGCGTAAACATCCTCTCTTGCGCTGAGGTACTTATCATAGGAAGCCTTGATGGGCGTCTGATAAAAGCCCTCGTCAAAGCTTACACTCTTAAGCTCTGTGCCGAAGGTCGTATGACGGCAGTGGTCAGACCAGTATGTATCAAGAACGCGAAGCTCTGTCATTGAAGGATCGCGTTTTTCATCATCATGGAAGTACTGCTGAATCCACTTGAAATCGTTGAAGGTCATGGCAAGACCGAATGATTCATAGAGCTTTTTAAGCTCATCCTCAGCCATATCCTTGAAGCCATCAAGAATCTTTACATCCTCAGGCTCATCAAATACATCCACAAGTGTCTCGGGCTTTGCTTCATCTGCGATTCTGGAATCAACAGGGTTCATGGTGTAATCTTGAATCTGCTTAAGCTCAGCATCTGTGATATCGCCGATAAGCATATATGTAACTGCAGTGCGGATAACAGGCTCCTCGTCACCCTTTATAAAGCGAACGCACTGAACAGCAGAGTCAGCTCTCTGGTCGAACTGTCCGGGAAGTGCCTCAACGCTGAATACTTTTGCTCCTTCCGGAATCTCGATCTCCTCACGATAAAGGATATCAACAGGGGGCTCAGAAAAAACTGTGGTGCATGCCTTTTCAAAGACCTCATCGGAAACATTCTCCACATCATAGCGGATGAATTCCCTTACCTTGGACACACTCTTAATACCGAGATAGCTTTTGATCTCGCTCTTAAGTTCCTTTGCCTTTCCGGCATAGGGTGCCTTCTTTTCAACATAGATTCGTCTGACTTTGCTCATAAATCTCCTCCTATATTAACGCCAGTCTATAATTAACTTAGTCCGTTCGGATACGGATACAGTAACCGACCAAAATACGGTCGCTAACTGTAACCAGCTCCAGTTTTAAAAATGTATAAAAGAAATGCCTCAAGAAAAAATCTCGAAGCATCAATTACCACCGGGCATTAAGCCCTCCAATATATACAAAAGCTCACGGTCAACCGCGGCCTCGCTAACACCGATAGTTTTAGCGGAAACTTTAAGACCCTCAACCACATACATGAGATTGCGGGCACATCCATAGGGATCAGCACAGATGAATTCACCTGCACGAACACCATTTTCAATTAATGTCTGAACAATCTGGATACCGGCTTCGAACTGTTTGCGAAGCGGATTGTCTCCAGCTGCTATATCTTTTTCTGCGAAATATTCATAAGAAGCAAGAACAAGACTCTTCTTGCGAAGAATCTCCTTTTTCTGCTCTTTCAAGAAAAGAGCCAGCATATCGCCGGCAGTAGCGTCTCCTGTGAGCGCTTTTGAGATAGCTTCATCATCGTCATCATCGGGTTCATCAGACAGTACGGCAAGGAAAATCTCCTCAGTGGATGAGAAATAGAGATAAAGGCCTCCACGGCTGATGTCACAAGCTTCCACGACATCCTTCATGGTGACGTTCTTAAATCCCTTTTCTGAAAATACCTCACGGGCTTTTTTCAGAATGTATTTTCTTTTCTGAGCAGACTTCTCACTCATTCAAAAGCTCCCGTTAATTAGTAAGACATCGTTCCCCAAAAATGAATCAGATCATCCATTTTAAAAACCAGTGCGTACAGGACTCCGGTGTAAACACCCTCTGCCCAAACAGTACCCTTGGTCATTCCCTCCAGAATGTATCTGGAAAGCAGTCCCGCAAGATCGTCCATATCGGTTATCTCAGCATTCTCGATGAACTTAAGCTCATCCTTATAATTGGTGATATGATTTCTTGAATACACATAGTGATAATTGCGATTCATCATACCGGTCTGCTGAGCCTGCTTGACGAAACTAAGAAGCGTCGAATCATAAACAGGAAATGGCATGGAATTGGACAATTCGCTGTTGGAATAGCTCTCTGCCACCTGCTGCTTGGTGTGTTCCTTAAGCCAGTCGATGTAAGGTGCAAGTGTCGCCACATCGTCCTTGTATCTGGCTAAAATATCCTCTACACTGTTTTCGCCGTCTTTTCCTTCAAACATGTAACCGCCCCCTCGCATTTAGTCGAAAATGTTTCCTAAATTCAAAGAAAAATCCCTTGGAACACTTTATCTCAATGAATTATAACATAAGAGATAAAAAAGTGAAGATGGCAAATTGTTCAATTAATGGTTTTGCGCTATACTTGTTGCTAACATATTTGTGCATAAGATTTTCGAGTGCGCTGTATGCCTGAAATAATAGATTTTGATTTGGGGAATTTATAATGAAGTTTTTTCTTCTATATATAAAGCAGACGCTTAGATTCGTCTTAAAGCCGTTGTCATTTGTACCGGCGATTATTATGATGTGCCTGATCTTCAATTTTTCCGATCAGACGGCAGATACCAGCTCGGCTCTTAGTTATAAGGTAGGAGTTGAAGTTCTGACTGTTACAAATGACGTACTTGATAAGGGCTGGTCATTCGCAAAAATCAGGCAGATGAGTGAAGAATATCAGCATTATATAAGGAAGCTTGCTCACTTTACAGAGTACCTGATATTGGCAATAACGGTAGCTTTTCCGCTTTATGTGTACGGACTACGCGGCATCCCTCTTGTACTGGTGGCAGGAATGATATGCGTGGGCTATGCCTGCCTTGATGAATACCACCAAAGCTTCATCGCCGGCAGATCGCCCTCCAAAAAGGACGTTGTTATCGACAGCTGCGGTTCCTTTGTGGGAATCGTCATCACAAGAATTCTTGGTTTTACGGGCAGAATGACAATTTTCCGCCCGCTGGCCTATAACGAAAAAGAGCGCGGACACTAAGTGCCGCGCTCTTTTTATGTGATCAAAACTAATTGTGGGTCGCAATCACGAGCCGTTCTTTTTGCTCGGTGGTCTTGTTGTGCTATTCCGTTTAGGATTTGGCTCAGTGTTTTGAAAGACTGTGCTCTTTGGTGTGGCTGGTATGTATTTATTCTTTGGTCAGAACTGCAATTCCGTGTGCAGGAAGTGTCAGTGTATCGCCCTCAATGGTTGCTGTCTCTTCCCCTGTAAGAAGAAGGCCTGAAAGAGTTCTAAATCCCTCTGCCCTCTCGTCTGCAGAAAGGTCTGCTGTCACTGTCTCATCTGAATTATTGAGCGCGATAAGAATTGTACCCTCTGCTTCTTTCATGCATACACCGAAATCATCGGTTGAGAGCTTATCCAGTATTGTTATCTTACCACGGGCGATTTCAGGGAACATGTTCCTTAATTTAACAGCATTTCTATAGTAATTATAGATAGAATAGGGCTCTTTTTCCTGATCTTCTAAACTGCCGTTTGTCATCTCGATTTTTTCCATATCGGAAGGTCCCTTGCACATACCATCTGCTGTCTGGTCCATAGTCCACTGCATAGGAGCTCGCTTATTCTCATCTTTTCCTGAGCCCTTCATTCCGATTTCTTCACCATAATAGATAAAGGCATTGCCGTTCATCATGAGGTTCAGGGCCCCTGCAAGCTTAACAGAATCAGAAGCGCCTTTTCCCACATAATAGCCTGCGCTTCTGGCCATATCATGGTTTGTATAGAAAGGTGCATTTATATATGTCTCACTAATTCCGGAATAGAGCTCGTCTTCTTTTATTAGTTCTTCAAAGAATTTGGCGGGAGCCATCTTGCCCTTGGCGCATTTCACAATCTTGCCTTCGCTTCCTGAGAAATCAAAATCAAAGAGGGAATCAATTCCACTTCCATAATACTGGGAATACTCAGAGGAGTTCGCCCAGGCTTCGCCTACTATATAGGCATCAGTTTTTTCAGCATAAACCGCGTCGCAGAATACTTTGAGTTCGTCTGTGCTTTTACCTGTGTTGTCTGTTGTATAGGAAGTAACCGCATCCATTCTGAAGCCGTCGCAGCCAAGATCAAGCCAGAACTTAGCAATATCCGCAAATTCCTTTTGAACAGCTTCATTATCCAGATTTAGGTCAGGCATCTCAGACCAGAACCTGGATTCATAGAACCATTCCGTTCCGCTTACTCTCGTATAGCCGGTCTGCTCTTCCTTTGAAAAATTGTAGTAGCTGTAGTAAGGACACTGGGCAGCATCAGGCTCTGTTCCGTCCGGCAGGTTCTTCAGATAATCAACTGCCTCCTTGAACCATGGGTGCTGTGAAGATGTGTGGTTCATAACCATGTCGTTGATGACTTTTATTCCGCGGCTGTGGGCTTCCTCGAGGAGCTTTTTGTAGTCATCGATCGTGCCATACTGCGGATCGATATCACAGTAATCTGTCACGTCATATTTATGATAAGTAGGTGATGGACAAACCGGCATCAGCCAGATCATATTGCAGCCAAGGTCTGTATTTGTGGCATCATCTCCATCATTCACATAGTCCAGCTTGTCTATTACACCCTGAATATCCCCAATACCATCACCATCGCTGTCATAGAAAGAGTATACGAAGATCTCATAGGTGGTACGGTATTTGTCATCTATTACATTGAGGGGATGCTGAGAGTTTATCTCATCCATCTGGGAGGTGGGTGAGGCTTGCTGATCGGTATCTGAAGCTGTTGTCTCATCGCCGGCTGTTGTCTGCTCCGCTTCTGATGACTGCTCTGCTTCTGATGACTGCTCTGCTCCTGCTGATTGCTCTTCACCGGCTTTGGTCTGAGCTGTCTGCTCTGTCTGTGCTACCTGCTCTGTTGCATTATCAGCTGCAGGTTCACTCTTTCCTGCGCAGCCTGTTGCTGTCGCTACTATCAACGCTGTTGTGGCTGCCCCTGCCACAAATCGATCTCTCCTAAACATTTTTCATAATCCTCCATATGTTCGTTGCATTTCTTACGGGGTTAAGTATTATTTTCCTACTTCATCCACGTAATCTGGTCCATATTTCCTGCTTCTCTTACGGGGATAAATAGTAATTACCACTTCATCCACGTAATGCATCCTATAAATGCAGCAGACAATTATCCAATTGTAATAAAACTGAACAGTTCTCGCGCAGAGAAAATTCCTGTTTTCCCAAAAATAGTGGCGTGAAAACCTTTTGAGCAATCTCATTACCTGTGTCTGCGCAGAGAAATTTCCTATTTTCCTCAAAATAGTGGCGCGGAATTCCCTTTAATACTCTCCTGAACCGTTTTCAAGCAGAGAAATTGCTTGTTTTTCCCAAAATAGTGGCGTGAAAACTCTTTTGAGCAGTCTTCTTACCTGTGCCTGCGCAGAGAAATCTACTATTTTCCTCAAAATAGTAGCGCAGCCACCTCTTGCCCTCTCTGGCACCAAACGTACCGAATTCGTCATACCCGATGCGCAGGTCAGTTCGCATATTCCTGCCTTGGTGACTATTCTAATTATTACTAACTTTCCATTTAAAAATATTATCACACATTAACCTCAATACATAGCAAAAAACGTTTTCCATAAAACACTGTCGCAGAAAACACCAGTAAAAATCAGGGATAGAGCAAGCTCCATCAGCCATATATTACTCAACTGTCTAGTACACATTAGTATTGTCCACTCACTTTTGCTCCTTACTATGGAGCGCGGAATAATATATAATAGAAAGCGAAATATCATTTATCAACAACCATGCACTACTCGTTGATAGCCACGCACTATTCAACAATAACCACGCACTATTCGTTGATAGACATGAACTATTCACTGCGCACTATTCGTTAGATTCATAAATATTATGGGGGAAAATAATTATGCCAATTCTAGGTGCTTTCATGGTTCCACATCCACCAATCATGCTTCCTGAAGTCGGAAACGGCGAGGAGAAAAAAATAAGTGCTACTACCGCTGCCTATGAAAAAGTAGCTGATGAAATCGCTGAACTTAAGCCTGAGACAATCATCATCTCAAGCCCGCACAGCGTGATGTATGCTGACTATTTTCATATTTCACCCGGTGAGTCTGCCTACGGCGATATGTCCAGATTCCAGGCGGGAGAAGTATCTTTTGATGCAGAATATGACACTGAGCTTGTGGATGCAATCTGCAGAATTGCTGAGGATGGCGGTCCTGATGCACTAAGCCATAATAGCTCAGCTGAAGATGGCGGTCCTGATGTAACAGGGCAAAACGCTGCCAATGCAGGTGGTGAAAATGGCAATGCATCGTCAAAATCAAAAAGAGAGGGACACGGAGGCACTGCGCCATCTGAATTTCCGGCAGGCACCATGGGCGAGCGCGATCCCAATCTCGATCACGGAACCCTGATTCCTCTATATTATATTTGCAAAAAATATCAGGATTTTAAAATCATAAGAATCGGTCTCTCCGGTCTGCCTCTGGCTCTCCACTATCAGATGGGCCAGATCATTCAGCAAGCAATAAAGGAGACCGGAAGAAAAGTTGTCTATATAGCAAGCGGCGATCTATCCCACAAAATGAAAGAAGACGGCCCTTACGGCTTTGCTAAGGAAGGTCCTGAATATGATGAGCGAATCATGGATGTTTGTGGAAGCGGCGACTTTAAAAAGCTCTTTGAATTTGATGATGATTTCTGTTCAAAGGCTGCTGAGTGCGGCCACCGCTCTTTTGTCATGATGGCAGGGGCTCTGGATGGTCTGTCCGTAAAAGCAGAAAAGCTCTCTCACGAAGCAACCTTTGGCGTGGGCTATGGAATATGCCGCTTTGAAGTTGGCGGACCTGATGAAAGCAGACACTTCCTGGATATATGGAGAAAAGAAAAGCTTGAAGAACTTCAAAAAAGACAGGCAACCTCTGACCCTTATGTTAAGCTTGCCCGCTACTCTCTTGAGAGCTATGTAACTGGTGGTAAGACCATTCACAAAAAAGACCTCACAGGTGATGAATGGAAGGATCTCCCTGATGAGCTTTTTAATACCAAAGCAGGAGCCTTTGTTTCTATTCATAAAAACGGAGCTCTGCGTGGATGTATCGGAACTATAAGTGCGACCTGCGACTGTGTCGCTGAGGAAATTCTCCAAAATGCCATAAGTGCAGGTACAGCTGATCCAAGATTCAACATGATAACCGCCGATGAGCTTCCCTGGCTTGAGATAAATGTAGATGTAATGGGCATTCCTGAACCAATCTCATCCACCGACCTTCTCGATGTAAAAAAATACGGCGTTATCGTTACCAGCGGAACAAAGCGGGGCCTTCTCCTTCCCAATCTTGACGGCGTTGACAGCGTAAATCAGCAGATTAACATAGCTTGTCAAAAAGCAGGAATTCCCGCAGGAGAAGAAATCTATCTGGAGCGTTTTGAAGTCGTAAGACATATTTGATTATTGAAAAATCTATCTTGAACGCTTCGAGGATGTACATCGCCTCTGATAAATTCGATTTTTTTTAATGTACAATCGATATTATTACAAGGAGCTGCCATGCCGGTTTGTGAAGTATGTCATCATCACTGCAATCTGAATGAAGGAAATCTTGGGCTGTGCCGTGCAAGGATTTGCAAGGACGGCGAAATTGTGTGCGCCAATTATGGCTATATCACTTCTATTGCTCTTGATCCAATAGAGAAAAAGCCCTTAAACAGATTCCATCCCGGCTCCAATATCATGTCAGTTGGAAGCTATGGCTGCAACCTTCGCTGCCCATTTTGCCAGAATCACAGCATCTCTTATGGGTATGAGATGGCATCTCCGGTGAATAGAATTCTTGATGATGAAGATAAAAACTCAAGTTCAAATGATGCAGACAAGCACATAAGCGAAAACAGCGAGAATTTTATTCCCCGCCCCGACATTCCCTTACGATATGGCACGCCTTCTGAGCTTGTTTCCCTTGCGCTCTCCTGTACAGACTCAGGGAATATCGGCATTGCTTTTACCTATAATGAGCCACTTGTGGGCTATGAATTTGTGAGAGATACTGCGAAGCTTGCCCACGAATCCGGGCTTTTGAACGTCCTCGTGTCCAACGGCGATGCATCAAAAAAGGTATGCGATGAACTGCTGCCTCATATCGATGCCATGAACATTGACCTCAAGGGCTTTACAGATGATTACTATGAAAAAATATTAAAGGGTAACAGGCAGATGGTTATGGACTTCATAGAAATGTCCGCACCTGCCTGCCACCTTGAACTAACTACACTTATCGTGCCCGGCTTTAACGATACTGATGAAGAAATCGATAAGCTCTCATCCTGGATCAGCGAACTTAACTCAGGAAAAGGAGTAGAGATTCCTCTCCATATCAGCAGATTTTTCCCGCGCTTTAATCTGACTGACAGAGATGCCACGGATGTTGACCTGATCTATCATCTCGCTGATGTCGCCGGAAAAAATCTGAAGTATGTCTACACCGGAAATTGTTGAGATATTCTCTGAGATTTCTCAAAGCGCGCCATCATCCAGAATGGCATTCCTCAACGTACAGTATTTGACGCCATCCTCTTCGTAGATATCAAAGGTTCCCTCTACCACTATGTCTGCAGCTTCCTGGGGGTAGTCTGTGGGATATTTATAGTCCTCCGTCAGTTCGAACTCTATACCCTGAGAGCAGCAGGCAGCGGCATCTGAAATGAAGCAGGCAAAGTAGTGTTTATCATTGATCTCGTCGTAATAATCTGAGAAGGTGCCTTTCATCTTAATCTTCTTACCTACATAATTCTCAGGAAAGTAAACCATATCGTAGACCTGCCCATACACCGCAGTGCTGGAAAATTGTGTGAGATCTACATCTATACCATCTGAGTAAGACTCTGCTTCTGTACTACTATCTTTTTCTTCATCTGCAATATTTTCATCCAAAGGATACCCCGGCTCAGGTTCATCATCTGAAATATTGTCAGCCGAAGGATACCCCGGCTCAGGTTCGTCATCTACTATATTGGGAACAAACTGCGTTTCATCCCATACAGTTGCATCTCCAGTTTCTTCTATATTTTGTGCCAAGACAGCCTCTACAGGTGTAGACTGTCCTGCGCCAGCATTTGTGTCAGAAGGCAGTTTTACGTCACTCCCGCAGGCGCAGGCATAGATCAGCCCTGTCACCAAAAGCAGTCCCAAAAATCTTTTCAATCTAAACTTCCTCATGCCACAGCTCCCTTCAATTTGCCTACCATCACGCTACTGCTCCTCTAGTTTGCCTGCCATCATGCCAAAACTCCCTTCAATTTCCCTGCCATCATGGAACAGAAAAATGCCAAAACATCGATAGCTACAATGGTTGAACCAACAGGAGTGCCAGCGAGGATTGAAATCATAATTCCCACAAATGCGCATACCACGGAGATAATTGCAGAGCAAATCGTCACTTTGAAAAAACTCCGGTAAATGCTCATGGCTGATAAGGCAGGAAAGATTACCAGTGCTGATATCAAAAGCGATCCCACAAGGTTCATGGCAAGCACTATGATAACTGCGATCATAACAGCGATCACTGTATTATATTTTCCTGCGGCCGTTCCGGTAGCTGTTGCAAAACTCTCATCAAAGGTCACGGCAAAAATCTTGTTGTATAAAAGAACAAAAGCTCCAATCACAACGACAGACAAAACAGCGCAGACCACAACTTCGCCAAGTGTCAGAGTGAGTATCGATGTAGAGCCAAAAAGTGTGCTGCACACATCTCCCGTCAGATTCGATGATGTGGAAAAAATGTTCATAAGAAGATAGCCAAAAGCCAATGCTCCCACAGAAATCATGGCAATAGCGGCATCACCCTTAATCTTTGCATTCTGCCCGGTTCGTAAAAGAAGCACAGCGCAGACTACTGTCACAGGTAAAATCAGCGCCATCTGGTTCGTCATCTTAAGTACACTGGCTATAGCCATGGCCCCAAATGCAACATGGGATAAGCCGTCCCCAATATATGAAAATCTTTTTAGCACCAACGTCACCCCAAGGAGAGATGATGACAGCGCAATCAGTATTCCCACAATAATCGCATATCTCACAAAGGGATATTGCAGATAAAAGAAAATCTTATCAAGCATAGCTTTTCACCTCTCTAAATGCTGGTTCTGTCTGACTAAGCCCTGTTCCCAGCTCAATTCCGGAAGCAGGAAAACCTTTATCACTCTTTAAATACTCAGCCTTAGTTCCAAAGAAAACTTCTTTCCCGATATGCAGAATATGAGTTGAGTACTCCAGTGCTGCACCTATGTCATGGGATATCATTATGACTGTGATTCCTGAGTCATTTAGTTCTTTTATTGTTTCGTACATCTGCTGTGTCACCACAGGGTCAAGGCCCGCCACCGGCTCATCAAGAAGCAGCAGCTTTTTGGTGGCACATAAAGCTCTTGCAAGCAGAACCCTTTGCTGCTGTCCACCGGAAAGCTCTCTGTAACATCGATTTTTAAAATCAGAAATTCCCATAAGCTCCATATTTTTAGTAGCAAGTGCCTTCTCCTTTTTTCCGTAAAAAGGCTTAAGCCCCATGCTGCTCTGGCACCCGGAAAGTACTATCTCCCTCACAGAAGCAGGAAAATCCTTCTGCACCTGAGTCTGCTGTGGGAGATATCCGATCTCATCAGGCTTTAAGCCATCACTGACGATAATCTCCCCACTTATGGGCTTTTGCAAATGAAGAAGAGTCTTCATAAGGGTAGTTTTTCCGGAGCCGTTCTCCCCTACGATGCTAAGATAATCCCCCTCATTTATAGAAAAATTCAAATTCTCAATAACTCTGCACCCGTCATATCCAAGTGCGAGATTTTTCACAGTCAGTAATGGCATGAGTCCTCCTTCCGTGCCTAATTAAGCGCCTCTTTTAAAACCTCAAGATTGTTTTTCATGATTCCAAGATAAGATGCACCGCCTGCAACATCCTTTGAGGTTGTGGATTGCATTGAATCCATTGTTAAAATATTCTGATCCTTACCCTCTGTGCTGCTCTTTATGGTCTCTGCGATTCTGTGGTTAGCACCCTCGATGGTCATGATATTTTTAAGAGAAAGCTCATCCACTTTTCCTGCAAGAAAAGTGATGGTCTCAAAGCTTGCCTCCGTCTCTGCCGAGCATCCAACAAAGGCCGCATAGTAATTTAAGTTGTAGTCATCAACCAGGTATCTGAATGGGAATCTGTCTCCAAAAACAAGAGTATCCGCAGTTCCGTCCTTTACCACTTTCTCATATTCGGTATCAAGACTCTTAAGCTCAGCTATGTAATTGTCCGCATTCTTTGCATATTCAGAAGTATTGTCCGGATCGATCATGATGATGGCATCCCTTATAGCCTCGCAAAGCTTTTCAGAATTCCTGAGAGAAAGCCAGACATGTTCATCATACTCAGGCTCTTCCTCGCCCTCTTCGCCTTCTTCCTCTTCTTCCTCGGCCTCCATACCTTCAACCACTTCCTCTTCCTTGACATTCTCCCCAAGGACATCAAGGAGATTTATAACCGCCATATTTTCATTTGTAGCTTCCTGCAAGGCATCCTCTACCCACTCATCAGACTCGCCGCCTACGTAGATGAAAAGATCACAGGTTGCGACCTTAAGAATATCTTCCGCGGTGGGCTGATAGCTGTGAAGATCAACGCCGTTATCAAGAAGCATGGTAACCTCTGCGTTTGCCGGATTGTCCCCAAGAATCTCGTTTACCCAGTCATACTCAGGAAAAATCGTTGTCACGATGCTGATGGAATCATCTGCTCCCGCAGCAGCAGAAAGGGGCACTTCTTCAGATTCAATTGAATCTGCCAAAACCTCCGGGACTTCAGGTTTTTCTCCTGCACTTTCACCGCAAGCGCTAAGAGCCCATACCATGACAATTGCAGCACAAAAAACAGAAATATTTTTTTTCATAATATTCCTCCACAAGTTTATATATTTAGTTTTTTAGTTAGGAAAAAAATAAGATAAAAAGAGTGTCTTTAATTATTTAGACGTACCTTTTGCCTAACAAGAGTAGGCACGGCAAAGATGCGGAATGAATCCGCATGAAACTCTGATACCAAAAAAACAACTAAAAGCGCAGCCGCAAGAATTATAAGCCCCGTTCCGATCTGATTAACAAAGTTCTCACTCTGGGCAATCATCTGACAGATGGGACATTCATCCCCGCTACAATCATGACCAAGCTCAGCTGCCACAAAAAATGAAGAAAGAAGCACAGCAAGAAGAAGCACTGCGCAGATAATAAGCGAAATGCCTTTTTCACGGCTTTTGAAATTGTCATTGTTATTAAAAAAGCTCATGTTCTGTCCTTCCTCAAAATCTCCTTCATGGTATTCGATAAAAAGTGAATTGTCAAATTTAATATCTCACAAGCAAATCGGCAGCCCATAGGGACTGCCGATTTCGAGAGATTTGTGGTGGTATTCATATAAAGATACGTCTTATTTAACCGTAACCTTTACTTTTGCTGCAAGGCCATTCTTTGTATATACATATACTTCGCAGGTTCCTGCACTGATGCCCTTTATCTTACCACTCTTAGATACGGTTGCTACCTTTTCATTTGTTGAACGATAACGGAACTTAGCAACGTGATCATCAGAAATGGTCTTCTTTCCAGCCTTTTCAAGCTTCTGGGTCGCTTTGATCTTAGCTGTCTTGCCCACATCAACTGATACTTTCTTCTTTGATAGCTTAATTGATGCAGGATTTGTAACTCCTGTTTTCTTATAGCCCGCAATATGGCTGGAAATAGACTTACCAATCAGCTTTCCTGACTTGTCATAAGCAGCAACATAAAGCTTCATGTGCTTGTTAAAGTCGATAGATTTGCCATTTATCTTCTTAATGGTTGCGGACTTCTTATCAGTTGTCGCTGCTACCTTTGATGAGAAATTCTTTCCACAATAAGCAGCATAAACTTCGTACTTAGTAGCGCCTTCCACCTTACCCCAGCTAATCTTAATCTTATTTCCTGACTGTTTAACCTTCAGTCCTGAGTAGAAGCCGCCGACGGCCTCATCATCAGAGTATGCAAGAGCATAGGTTGAAAACTCATCTGTTTCTGCAGGAATCTCATCTCCGGTACCCTGTGCAATGACTGTGCCTGTGCTGCCATGAATCTTAACAACAATGAAGGTTCGTGTTTTTCCGGCCTGAGTTTTCAAATTATCAGGAACCTTTAGCTTCAGCCTAAGCTTTCCACCGGGAATCTTTTCTACCTTTACTGCATCATTATTTCCTATCTTCTTAAAGAAAGAAACATCGAAATACATTCCAACCTTGGCTCCACTTGAAGCCTTTTTAAGTGTTTCCTCTGTGAGACTCTTATCGGTATCAGAAACCGTGTCATCAATGTTCTTCATTTCCAGCCACAAGCTCAGCTTCTGGCCGCTCTCCACGAGTCCCTTCTCGTCATCAGTAAGGATGCTGTTAATAATCTCATCCGATAGTTCATCCATTGTTGTTTCAGGAGCCTTCTCGTCCTGCTTTACAGTCACTTCCTTTTCGCCTGGCCCCTGCGAATCGTCTTGTACAGAATCAATGGTAAATTTTCTTGTATAATTGCTAAAATTATTTATACTAACTTTATATTTTCCGGCCGGTAAACTTAAACTCTTATACTCCGAAAAGGATGCATCTAAGCCCGGTTGATCCTCACCATTAAAAACCATTTGTACTGCACCGGATTCGACTTTTCCATAGTATAGCGTCGTATCTTCAGTTACAGAAAATTCTATCTCATCACCTATTTCAGTCAACTGACCCAATTTAGATAACTCATCTTCTTTGCCTTCAATTATTTCAATAGCCTTGTCACCACCCTGCTCGAAATTCAAATATGCGTTTTTAAAATATCTATACGGTGATTCAGTAGATGTCCTATGAAACAGACCACCACTTTCATTTGTCGGGTAAGCTACTTGTCCTTTACCAAAAAAAGTAGCAATTAGCATCGTTGGTCCACCAACAACCAAATAGTACTCATCCGGTCCGGATATAGCTTTTGCACTTATACCCGAAAAGCTGCCAGCTACAAGTACAAAAGCCATTACAAGAGCAAGCAGCCCTTTAAATCTTTTTCTTACCTGACTTGTAGGTCTTTCGTTTTTTCTTTCCACCCTCATAGTGCTTCTCCTTTCTTCTGTTGACTTGTTACATTACTTTTCCAAATGCAAAAGCCGCCAAAATAGACCGGGATCTTCTTTATCCCAATCTATTTTGGCGGCTATGCTACATATTTATAAAAACAGAGATTACTTCTGTTCTGTTCTGTTCTGTTCTGTTCTGTTCTTAAGGATTATCTCGTAATAAGCCATTTTGCGCAACCTCATTTTGTTTCAATTATGATAATTATACAACTCGAAGTGCGCAAATAATGAGTATTCATGTTTTTTTTAGGATATTTTACTGATTTTTCATAACTGGTCCAATACAAAAATCTCTTATTATCCCAAAACATTCTCTTACCATGTTATTGGGGATGTACTGTGGCTGCATGTAAGCTGCAACGCCGCAAATTTCAGCATCTGTTAGTTTCTTTGCAATATGAACTCCTCTGAAAACGTGGAATCCATTAGTAACTATTCCAATCTTCAAATCACTGATATTATCACTTTGATCCTGAGCCAGTGAATTATCGCCTCTTTTATCACTATCACTCTTAAGCGCTCCTGAATCCCTACCCTCTCTAATAATCGCAAGCGCATTTTCTATGTTCTGACCGGTGGTTGTGGACTCTGTTTCGACGATTATCCTGCTCTCATCCACCCCCAGCGAAATCAGATAATCTCTACCGCCCTCGCCCTCGGAAATGCTCTCGTTACTACCCTTGGCTCCTGTGGTGATGCAAATGGTTCCTGGATTTTCCTCAAGATATTCAGCTGCCTTCTGAAGTCTGTACCTATAAATTACGCTTGGGCCGTAGTCACGCATCTGGGCTCCAAGAACTACTATGTAATCAAGGTTTTCTTCACCTTTGTCAAAGAAATGGGACAAAATCGCTGCTTCACACACAACAAAAACAGAAAGTGATACGCCAAGCACCGCATAAACAATATATCTAAGGAGTGCCGGAACTCTGCTCCATCTGTTTTTCCCTGTAAAGAAATAGCAGGCAGCAAAAAACGCTGCGCCTGCTACCCAGATAATGAAAGAAAATGTTCCGCTGTGAACAAGAAACACCATAGCGGAATAAAGCAGACACAGCGCTGATAACATTGCCCATACAATGCGAATCTTTGGTTCAAAGAGGGACTTCATTTATTTGCCCTCCAGATCCGCAACTCTTACGGGCTCGCCGTTTAGAAGGATATATCCCGGCGGAAGCTTGGATGCATCTGCCATGGATGTGTAATGTCCCTCACTGTGAACATGGGGCATTGAGCCTGAAGTATTGAAAATGGACTTGCGATTAAAGGTATCATAAGTCCCTGATTCTCTATGATCGTGAGGCATTGCGCCGGAATCATTCTTAGCTGATTTCCTGTTGAAGGTATCGTAGGAACCGGATGCCCTGTGATTATGCGGCATTGCAGAAGACTCCCGTCTTCCCGTCTGCGCATAACCGCTTCCCTTCGTCTGTCTGCTGCCCTGTGAAGCACTGCCACTCTGCATCGATCTACTTGCCTGGGCTGCTCTTGCGGCCTGCTCCTGTACATTTCGTGAAATCTCAGAAACGCTTTTCCCTCCAAGGGGACCGCCTTTCTGATTAAGCTTCTTCTTTGCTGTTTTACCAAATGCCAGCAAAATGAATAACCATATGACTAATCCAAAAAGTTCTTCCATACATCCTCCTAATATATCTGGCTACGCCCCATCTAACGCCCGGGTCGTAATATAAATCGGACCTTACAATTCTTACATAAACTATACCTAATTATAAGCCATATTCCCTTTAAAATGACGTAAAATATTAAATTTTTAAGAACAGTTCTTCCATAATCTTGCGCGCACATAGTGATTATTAGATAATGATTATATATTGTTTCTACCGTATGCGATTTAATTGAGGAATACAGCATGGATAGATACACATTCGATGAAAAAACTCAGGCAGCCTACGAGCGGTTGCAGAATTCCATAGCTATTTTCCAGTTCATGGAAGATGGCATTGTTCCCATTGTAATTTCTGACGGATATTGTGAAATGTTCGGCTTTAAAAATCAGGAGGAGGCTTATGCTGACCTTAACAAGGACATTTTCATAAATGTTCATCCGGAGGATGCCGCAAAAATCCTTGAAGAATCCAAGCTTGCTGCCAAGACTAATGGAAAATACGAGATTCTGTATCGTGCTTCCGTAAATAATAAACCGGGTCACAAGTTTATCCGTGCTGCAGGAAAATATGTGTATTTGGAGAATGATGTAACCCTGATACACGTATGCTACATGGATGAAGGTGCCGAGGCCAGCCAGAAAATCACTGATCTTCAGGATTCTGTAACCTGGCTTCTAAATAATATGCCCGCCATGTCTTTTTCAAAGGATATAAATACAGGAAAATATCTTGCCTGCAATCAGGCTTTTGCCAATTATGCCCATAAAGAGACACCCGCAGGAGTTGTCGGGCTTACGGATTTTGAGATTTTTGATCCTGATACTGCCAGCCATTTTGTGGAGGATGATCAAAAGGCTTTTAAGATGGATAAGCCTTACATTTTCTATGAGGATGTCCCGGATGCGGCAGGCAATCAGCGAAGGTTCCAGACCACAAAGCTGAAATTCATTGATGAAACAGGAAGAGAGTGTCTCCTTGGTCTTTGCCAGGATGTTACGGATGCCATGATCATCAAGCAGGAATATGCCGAAAAGCTTGCCAAAGAGCACACCAATGCCAATATTGACGCTCTTACAGGTATAAAAAACAGAAGTGCATACCTTGAAGTAGAAAAAGGAATGAACCTGCTGATCAGTGACCACAAGCAAAATGACTTTGCAATTACAATATTTGATGTGAACGACCTGAAAAAAGTCAACGATACTTTAGGACACAAAGCCGGCGATGAATATATCTGCAGTGCCTGCAAGATAATCTGCGACATATTTAAGCACAGCCCTGTTTTCCGTATTGGCGGCGATGAATTTGTAGCAATATCCGATAATGATGACTATGAGCACATCGATGAGCTTATTGATATTTTCGAAGAAAGGAATTTCAATTCACAGCAATCAGGGGATATTGTAATAGCCTGCGGAATGGAAAAATTCGACAAAGAAAACGACGAAAACGTAGTGTCAGTATTTAACAGAGCTGATGATAAGATGTATGCCCAGAAAAAGAGACTTAAAAGCGGGCGATAACTATAGTAAGCATCAAAAGTATTTGCCTTTTATTATAGTATTTTTGCAAAACAAAAACCTCTTAGCAACTAAGCTAAGAGGTTTTCTTTAGCAGAGGAAGAGGGATTCGAACCCCCATGAACGGTTTTGGAGACCGCAATACTAGCCGTTGTATGATTCCTCTACATGAGACACTAAGTGTCGTCAACGAATGAAATTATAACACAGCATTTTGTGGAATGTAAATACTTTTTTATAAAAAATTATCACAAAATCCTTTTAGGCATAAAGTCCAGGTAATCCCCGGAAACAAGGCTGTACTCCACGCCCTTCACATTGCCAAGAAGGCTGTCGTGAAAACGCTCTTTTCCGTGACAGTGGGCATAGATCACCTGCTCAGCGCCGTAGGCCCTTGCCATATAGGTGAACCTGCTCTCCGTCTCCCCAAGCTCTGTGGGCGGATAATGCAGGAACATAATGAATTTCTCAAAGCCATCGGCTCTTGCCGCTTCAAATGAAGTCTTCAGTCTCTTGGCTTCCCTCTCAATCAGCATATCCGCGTGCTGTCTGGTATCAAGGCCCTCGTAGCAATAGCCCTTGGTTCCGACTATGGCGTAGTCTTCATAGGGATAGTAATTATTCTGCAAAAAATAGAGCCTGTCCTTATACATATCGTTTAGGCGCTGGGTTTTCTTGGCGTTCCAGAAATTATCATGGTTACCGCGAATAAGGATTTTCCTTCCGGGGAGATTCTCTATAAAAAGAAGATCCTGCTCACAGTTTTCAAGCCCCTTCCCCCAGCTGTGATCTCCCACAAGCACAAGGGTGTCCTCATCTGTCATTATTTTGTTGCAGTTCTTTTCTACTTTTCTCTCATGCCCTCTCCAGACCTTCCCAAAAATATCCATGGTCTTGTCCGACTGATAAGCAAGGTGAAGATCGCCTAGCGCAAATAAAGCCATACTAATAAACCTTTCCGAAAAATCCAGTCTCTTTAAGAAGTATATCAAAAAATCTCATGTCATGTTCCATTAAAAATCTGATATACTGTTTGAGATATTTTCCGGATTAAAACCGGATGCATTTAGATTTTCCATACATTATTACATTAAGGAAAAAGACATGAAGAAATCTATTATAAAAACACTTTTACTTACGGCATGCACTGCTATCACGCTATCGCTGCCAATAAATGCTCTCGCAGAGGAAACCACTGAAGCTTCCGCTGACCTTCAAGGCACTACCGAAACCACAAACGACAGCGAAGGCCTCCCTGATGCCTCCGAAATCCACGGCATCTATGTAAGCGCCTTTGTGCCAGGCACCAAAAGCATGATGGACGAGATCATAACAAATATTGACGATACTAACATAAACGCAGTTGTCATTGATGTGAAAAATGATGATGGAAACGTGGTCTTCGATATGGATTCAGAGCTTATAGATGAGCTTGGTGTTGAAAACATCCTCGTAAAGGACATGCCGGGACTGATTGATGAGCTCCACAGCCACGGAATATATGTGATTGCAAGATGCGTTGCTTTCAGAGATCCCTTCATTGATGAGGTTAAGCCGGAATGGGTCATCCACGCTGCATCCGGGGAAATTTACGAGGATGGCAAGGGCTTTACCTGGATGGATCCCACCAATGAAGAGGTAAAATCCTATCTCATCGAAGTAGCTAAGGGCTGCAAGAAGGCAGGCTTTGACGAAGTTCAGTACGACTACGTAAGATACGGCACCGGAATCAGTGAGGAAGACATTCGGCTTAACGGCTATGGCAGAAGGCACGCTATTCTTAAGTTCGTAAAAGAAGCCTCCGCCTCTTTGAAAAAGGAAAACATACCGCTGTCTTTGGACGTATTCGGAACGATCATCAATTCCAAAGTCGACAGGGATATCGTTGGTCAGGAGTACTCTCAGCTATCCATGTATGCTGATTACCTCTCTCCAATGATCTACCCCTCCCATTACTATGACAACACTCTGGGGCTCGATCATCCGGATTTATATCCATACGAAGCCATAGATGCAGCCATGAAGCTCTCTGATGAGGAGCTTAAGGTTGTTAATCCCAATGGCACAAGAGCTCAGGCAAAGGTTCGTCCCTGGCTTCAGGGCTTTACCGCATCTTATCTCAAGCATTATAAAAATTACGGCGCTGATGAAATAAAGGCTCAGATAAAAGCCGTAAACGATAATGGCATAAATTCCTGGATAATTTGGAATCCATCCTGTAAATATCCCTGGGAAGCATTTAAATAAATCAAGGATCTGCCGGCATGACTGATATCATCACAATTAGTCAAAGCCGGCACTTTTTATAAAAAGCAAGAATTCATATAATTATAGTTCATTTTAATATAGAGGAAACCTCCTGCAGATAATAAGATTATTAGTGGGTATATGCAAGCAAAAAGCTTGCTGTCAGAGAATTGAAGGTGATTCTTTGATAACTTTGGGAGGTAAAAATGAATAATCTAATCTACGTGGTGTACCTTATCCTGCCTGTAGTTTTGCTTTGGGGAGCAAAGCCGGCAAAAAGAGGAGAATGGAACACCGAATTCTTGTCCCTTGAGCAGACAAAAGCTCTTCAGGGATTTCTTGCACTGTGCATCATGCTTCACCACATCAGTCAGAAAAGATGCGCATCCTGGATATGGCCACAGAACCGCATAATCCATGGTCTTGATATTTTTGTGGACATGGGCTATCTACTGGTAGGCGTATTCCTCTTCTTCAACGGATATGGTGTTTACAAAAGCTTTCATTCAAAAGAAAACTATTTAAAGGGCTTCTTCTCAAGAAGGGTTCTGCCTGTTATCCTGTCCTTCTACACAACAGGACTTATCTTCTTTGTAGCAAGACTTCTTCTTAAAGAAAAAATGGATACACAGCTTAAGATTTTTTATCTTACAGGAATCAAGCTCTGCAATCCCAACACATGGTACGTGATCGTGCTCCCGTTCTTCTACATGGCATTCTATTTTGCCTTCAGATTCATCAAAAAGGACGGTCTTGCAACAGCTGTAGCCTGTGGTTTCGTATTTGCTTACATGCTCTTTGGCACAACCATCGATCACAACGATTTTTGGATCCGCGGTCAGTGGTGGTACAACTGTGTTCACCTTTTTGCTGTTGGAATAATCTTTGCTAAGTTTGAAAACAAGATCATACCTCATCTTAAAAAGTTCTACTGGGTATATCTGATCCTGGCTCTTGCACTGATGATTCCTATGATCAATTTCTCAAACGGCATTTGCAACACATTCTCATACTATGGTGAGAACTGGGGCGCTCCTGATACAGTATTCAGACGCCGCGTATGCCTTGCATCACAGATGCTGCCCACCTGCAACTTCGTATTCTGCATACTGCTCCTTGGCATGAAGCTCAAAATCGGCAATAAGTTCATCAGGTTCATGGGCACGATTACCCTTGAGTTCTACCTTATCCACGGACTTTTTGTAGAGCTCTACACTTATGAATTTGACGGAAAAGCAAAAGGAATCTATCCCATCAAGAACCTTCTTGCGTATGTAGTTGTTGTTTTTGTTTTGGGACTTCCTTCAGCGATCCTGCTTCAGAAGCTCCACAATATCATACTTAGGAAAAATAAAAGTCCTAAAAAAATAGAGGCTTCAAAAGCCGCTTGAAAAGAATAAGATATAGATAAAAATGCGCCGGAGTGACATTCCCTTAAGTCATTCCGGCGTTTATCTTGAGTGTTTCATTCCTGATTTTTTCTTATACATTCGCTCGTCAGCAAGGAGATAAACAGAATTCCAATCGCTTCCGTTTGTCTCATGTCTATAGGCAAATCCCGCTGCAGCGCTTCTCTCCATGGAAGGATCTTTTTTATTCAACTCATCAAGAGTGCGGTCAAGCCTCTGAATAAGTACCTCCGCCATATCGAGATCATCGCCCCTTAATATGGATACAAATTCATCTCCGCCAATTCTTGCGATAAATCCGCCCTCTCCAAAGCATTTTATAAAAGCACTTGTAAATTCTGATAAATACTTATCTCCTACCAGATGTCCTTTGGTATCGTTTACAGATTTTAAGCCGTTTAGATCGATACTTACAACACAGTAATCCTCGTCAGTTTTTCCAAGGTCGGTTAAGTATTTTTCATATCTTGATCTGTTTGGAATTCCCGTAAGGGCATCCTCGTAGGCCAGTCTTGCCAGAGATTCATGCTCAACTTTTCTCGCATAAGAATCAGAAATGTAGATTCTGTAGTTAACAAGGGTAGCAAATACCATACATATGGCGCCCAGAGGAACAGCCTTCTTTGAAAGCATAATCTGTTCTGATATTCCGGCAACCTCCAGGTAGTAGAAAAATACATTAAAGAAAAAGGACAGCGCCAGAACAGTTTCTCCAGCCAGCTGTATGATCTGAGAATTGGTAATGCGATGATTTATGCTGTCTCTTACAAGGTACACTATCATCAGAACACACATTGCAAGCGCATTGATCTGATATACCATAAGCATCCTGTTGATATGAACAAGGCCCATAAAATGAATAGCTATAAGTGATAGTGATATTACGGTCCCTGATACCGAGAAAAATAAAAACACCTTATCCTTCAAATAATCCTGCATACATCCCATGACCATATACATCAATGGAACAAGCAGATAAAGGGAAATGTACTCTATCTCCGTCTGGTGACCTCCGGTATCAAGGAAAATATCCATAAGCCTGAACTGTGTGAGGAACCATACTCCAAGCATTATGTAAAGAAGCGATGAATAAATCTGCATGTCCATCTCAGGAAGAGCACTTCTAAATCCAATGGAAATTGCAAAAAACATAAGACCAAATATCATCAAAAATGCTGATGTCATAAACACAAACATATTACTGTAGACAGCGTATAAAAGCACATCCATATATTCACCTATAACAGGTGATTCGTAGAAATTATATGCGCTGTCTTCAGATACCAGATACTCAATAATAATAACTGAAGCCTCGGCACCTCCGCAGGATGGCAGGTTCAAAAAAGTATCCTCACATCCTATGAATTCATTGATTTCATACAGATCAAAATTGTGCTCACCAACAAGCTTACCGTTGCAGGTAACTCTCCAGGCGCTGAACCTGCTTTCAAACAAAAGCGTTGGCGCAGTATAAATGCCAAGTCCCTTCACCTTATTTTCAAGGACAATATGATCTCCTTTTTGAGTTGCAGAGCCAATAAGCCTTCTAAGTGCAGGAAGGCTTACATCCGTAAATTCCACGTCATTGTACCTGACATCCCATCCGTCAGATAAAACACTGACCTTTTCGATGCCGGATGGGCTCATCCAAAAATGACCTATCAACGTTAGCAGCAGGAATGATATGAAAGAGATTGTAAGGAAAAGTATTTTTCTACGCATGGTGTTTCTCCTTCATTTCATACATTCTTGTATCAGCCAGATAATAAATATCTTCAAAACTCCCACCCTGCAGTTCATTGCTGTAGGCATAGCCAGTAGATGCAGACAGGGTAAACCGCTCTCCTTTCTGATTAAATGCAGCCAGATTTTTCTCAAGCGCGCGTATACACTTATCACAGATGTCAGCAGCAGGATTATCAAAGATAACCAAAAACTCATCTCCTCCGGTCCTGCCTATGATGCTTGCTCCAATGAAAGATTCGCTCAAAATATCCGCGAAGGATTTGATCATCTTATCCCCTTCAAGATGTCCAAGGGTATCATTCACATATTTTAATTTATCCAGATCAAGACTCACTACAGCATAAGGATTCTCCATGGCTGCATGATACTGCGAACACTTTGCCCTGTTCGCAAGACCAGTCAAAGCATCAGTATAGGCAAGGCCCTCAAGCTGCGCCTTTACTCTTTCTGCATTCATATGGTCGATTCCATTGAGGAAATAGTAAATATACAGGCATACTATGAAAAACAGCATCCCCAGGTCGAAATAATCGATATTGGCAAAAATGCTCTCTCCACCAAACGTTCCCTTGAATCTGCTTATGTTGTATCTGATAATCTCCAAAATTCCAAAGACCATTATTATAACGAAACCCAAAAGGAGGTAATTACCCGGCTCAAGACCTGTATAAGTATCCGATTTAGCTTTCTCATTATGCTTTTTTATCATTCCCGCTATCAATGATGGCATAATGACCATTATATCCACTACGCCGAGAAATTGAGTAGGGATCACAAACATCTCAATATGCGCAAGCTTTAATACGTGCAGTAAAATAAAACATGTTGGCATGAGAATATTTATAGCCAGTATTATACGCTGCCTTGTGGTCTCAATTTCAGGGTGAGACGAGTATAAAAGCACGCTGAATGCCAGCGGTATGAAAAATAATACGATGTATTCCAGGATTGAAAAATGATAGTTCTTATCACTGATAAAACAGAATATGTCATTATATGCATAGCAGTACACACCAAGCTGCAATGACACAAGAGCACTGAGGAATGTAGAAAGATCTGTTTTTTTATAAAGGAACATGAAAACTCCAAGAGCAAACAAAAGACAGGAATAGATAAAAAAGAATCCGCCTATAAAAATCGTAAGCCTGTGGTATTGGAAGAAATTGTGGACAAGCTCCCGCTTCGTTCCAAAATAGATTGGATATATACCATTGAAGGTGTTTTTTTCAGGAATAGTATAAGAAATGGATAATTCATGAGGGACTGTGCCATCCTCTAAGGCAATCATGTTGTACTTTTTAGGCACAAACTCTCCCGCATCGCTGTATTCTTTTCCATAGGAATACACCGGCTCGCCATCAATACATACGTCCACCGAAGCCAGACTGTTTTTAAACATGATAGTGGGAGCAATGATATTCGTGGCAGGAGTCGTGTTTATAATCGTAATGACTTCACCCTTGTAGGTGTCCCCAACAGGGAAATCTGACAAAGTAACGTCTTTATAGATTTTATCCCCACACTGAACAGACCAGCCCGAGCTAAGCTGGCTATAATGCATGGTTCTTTCTGAATTAAGCAGGTCGCTTCCGAAAATAAGTAAAACTGTAGCAACGAAAGTCATGAGTATCGAAAGCACCATAATTTTTCTTTTCATAGATGCTTTTTTCATGAAAAACTGCCTAAAACCTTTCTAAGTAAACTACTCAGTTAATTTTCTAAGATAATCGCGAACTCCCATAAGGACAAAACCAAGGATATTCTCGCTTTGTTTTTCTGATTTATAAGCGCGCCACTGCTGCGGTGGAACCTTAAGTGTTCCATCGGGAGTGATGAGTTCACTCTCCTTCATTCCTGCGCCGTATACATCATCAAATGGGCTTGCTTCTATGAGCACATCTTCGCCTGTTGCAAGAAGTGCCCCTGCAAACTCTTCATCGCAAAGAGCCCGCATGTAAGCTCCCCGGAAAATAGTCTCCTTAAATGCTGCTCTCCATTTATTCTCGTCATAATTCTTAATGTTACGCCCAGCCTTCTTACACTTCTGGGGATCGGGTTCATCCATGATTATCTTATAGGAGTCAAAATCTCCAAAAAGGAGGGCCTGCTCGGATATTATGTACTGTTCCAACGTGGCGTATGTGCGTCCGTTTATTGTAATGGGCTTACCTGCATGCCAGCTTGACAGGATGCTGTTGTCACTGCCGCTGGTATCATGCCAGAAGCACACATACCTGTGGGAGTTGCCCTGTTCTTCTTCAGAAATAAGCCAGTTAATGTCATAGAGGTTCCAGTATTTAAGGTCGTCCAGATTTAAGGTGGTTTCGGGTGAAGGAGATTTGGCTGCTTCGTTTTCCTCTGCTGATTGTTCAGGTTCTTCTGCTGTTTCTTCAGCAGTCTGCTTGATTTCCGCAGATTCAACTTCCTCTGCTGCATTTTCCCCTTCTACCGTTTCGCTGGCATCATCAGTTTTTGCTGCTTCATCATCAGAAGTTTTGGCAGCTCCATCAGACGGATTTTCTCCAGTTTCGTCTTTATCTTCTGCTACATCTTCAGCCTTATTATCTACCGTTTCTTCAACGGCCTCATTTTTCTCTTCTGCAGTCTCATCTACCTTTTCAGAAGTTACTTCTTCTTGGATTTCTGCCTTTTCTTCGCTCTCAGCAGCTTCCTCTTCTACTTCTTCTACTTCTTCTACTGCTTCCTCGGATGCCTTAGCCTTCTTTACAGGCTTCTTCTTGGGAACAGCGGCCTTTATTTCCTCAGAGTAGGACTTAAGGCACAGATCATCGGGCACAACCCAGCATATATCATCAAAAGCATCGGGATTCTTTTTTACAAAATCGCAGACAGTGGCAACGGCCACCTTAGCGGCACGCTCCACAGGATATCCCAGCTCTCCGGTAGAAATGGAGCAGAAAGCGAGCCTTCGAATCTTGTTTTCAGCTGCCAGCGCCAGTGCACTAGTGTAGCATGAACGCAGAAGATCCTTTTCGCCTGCGGTTCCGCCCATCCACACAGGGCCGACAGAATGAATGATATAGTCGCAAGGAAGCTCATAACCATAAGTTAGCCTTGAGTCACCGGTTTCGCATCCGTTGAGCCTTCGACACTCCGTCCTTAGCTGCGGACCTGCAGCTCTGTGAATCAGACCATCGATACCCCCTCCACCAAGAAGTGAATTATTGGCGCAATTAACTATAGCTTCAAATTCCGTAACCTTGGTTATGTCATCCTTAACAACTCGAATCATCTTATCCCCCTTAAGTCGGTTGTATTAACGTAATATCATATAAACTTATTTAAAATACTATTTCTATTATATACTAAAAAGCCATTTTTCCGCCTTTTCAAAGAATTAATTTTTTATAAAACAAAAATATAAAAGGCGGCAATCCTCCCCGGACTACCGCCAAAAATCTCACCTTCTTTTATAAATTATGCAATGCATTACTCATAGCTATATTCACTTTTTCGTTCATGCTGTCCGTAATTTGCTCCGAAAGCATATCCAGGATTCTACTGCTTCCTTTTGAAAAAGTCATGGCCGACGCTTTATCCTGCAGGTCACTCTTCGCATCATCTTTATGGTCAAACTCATATCTGGCCCTCATTCCATCACTAAGGGTGCGCATTGCCTGCATTGAATCATAGGTCTTTGCGAAAACATCACCAAATTCCTCTTTCGCTTTGGAAACATTTTCACTGTTAGTGCCAGAACTCTTGGATATAGACTCCGGATTCAGGTACAGATCTGTCAACCTGCCCATAGAAGCAGCTAAATTGTAGCTCATAGGCGCCTCCCTTCGAAATCCTTCTCTATAAAGTATTTTATCACATCTACAATATATATATCGGTCACTACTGCTGTTTTAATAATTCTTTAATCAAAATTTATAATTTAAAAATAATTCCTTTAACGGAGCATAAGTTTAAAGCGCCTCAGTCCTTTACAACCCGCAGCACTTCTGATAACTTAAAAAAAGATGTATGAAAAACGTTGTTTTATGGGCAAACTTAATGCCATTTACCAGTTGAAAGGGCTATATGAAAATACAAAACATAATTGTAAATGAAGAAACCATGAAGACTCCCGGAGCAATCCTTGTGGGCCTTATGCATGGCAATATAAGCGATTCGCAATTTGAGAGATCAATGACCGAGCTCGAAGCACTTACAGGTGCCTGCGATCTTAAGGTTAAGGGGACTATTACCCAGACACTTCCTCACCCTGAACACGGCACCTTTATCGGCAGCGGTAAGGTTGAGGAGCTTAAGAACCTGATAAATATGCTTGATGCCGATATTGTCATCTTTGGAGATACACTCTCTCCTATTCAGATCAGGAATCTGGAGAACATTCTGGATACTGAGGTAATAGACCGCACTGGTCTTATTCTTCAGATTTTTGCAAAAAGAGCAAGAACCAGAGAAGCCAGAATGCAGGTAGAGTATGCTCAGCTGCAGTTCATGCTTCCAAGACTTGCCGGTATGCGCACAGAGCTCAGCAGACAAGGTGGCGGAAGCGGCAGACTCTCCAACAAGGGTGCCGGCGAGAAAAAGCTGGAGCTGGACAGGCGTCGCATCGAGAAAAGAATGGCGGAGCTTCGAAGAGAGCTTGAAGCAGTCGAAAGAGAACGCGATACCCAGCGCTCCAAGAGAATGTCCGGGGATATACCAAGAATCTCTCTTGTGGGTTATACAAACGCAGGTAAGTCAACTCTTCTGAATGCAATGCTTACAAAAAGCCACGCCGATAACGCAGAGAGCAAGATGGTTCTGCAGAAGGACATGCTTTTTGCAACCCTGGATACTACAGTAAGGCGAATCGACATGCCGGGACATAAGCCTTTTCTTTTATCTGACACCGTTGGATTCATAGATGAGCTTCCCACCACTTTGGTAAAAGCATTCCGCTCCACTCTTTCAGAAGCGGTATATGCGGATCTTTTGCTTGAGGTTATAGATTTCTCAGATCCCGACTATCTAAATCAGATTGAGGTCACAGAGAAGACTCTCAGAGATATAGGTGCTGGCGAAATTCCGATAATTTATGTTTTCAATAAGGCAGATGTTGTAATCGGCAATTCAGAGCATGCTGCCATGACCATACCTCATGTGCGAAATGACAGAATCTATATGTCAGCCGAGAACATGATAGGTCTTGAGGAACTGATAACGCTCATGGAGAAAACACTTGAGGGCGAGCGAATAAATGCAGAATTCCTCATCCCCTACTCCGACGGTCAGGCCCTGCACGACATCTCTACACGCTCAGATGTAACTGAGACTGAGTACACAGAAGAAGGCACTCATCTTACGGTTAAATGCAGTAAGAAGATGATCGTAAATTATATGCAATATACGATTTGATTGCTGTGATTATTCAGGGTTATTCTTCCTCTTCTTCATTTTGTATATCCTGAGGAACTCTGCTATAGGTTGATACCAAAAGGTTGATACTTCTGGCGAGGTCCTCGGAAAGGAAGTTTGGTGTAAGTCTCCACTGCCAGTTACCCTCAGCGGTACCTGGCGTATTTATTCTCGCTTCTTTTCCTTTACAGAGATAATCCTGCAAAGGAACAATACAAAGATCCGCAACAGATCTGTATGCTTCTCTGATAATATCCCACACAAAAGCGCCATAATCCGTATTCATGGAATTGATGTAACGCCTTGTAAAATCGCGCTCGCCCTCATTTATCTCCTGCACCCAGGCAAAGGTAGGCGTATTGTCATGAGTTCCTGTATATACGACACTGTTTTTCGTATGTCTGTGGTTCACATAGATGCTATCCCAGCTTGTGAAGCCATACTGCAGCACTTTCATTCCCGGAAGTCCTGTGTCCTCTAAGAGCTTCACGTTCTCTTCAGTGGTATTTCCAAGATCCTCAGCAATCATATTAAGGTCACCCAGCTTCTTTTTAAGCACCTTAAACAGATCCATGCCAGGGCCCTTTTCCTGCTTACCATTCCTTGCAGTCTCATCCCCATAAGGCACAGCGTAGTACTCTGCAAAGCCGTGGAAATGATCAATTCTTATTACATCAAAAAGCTCTCTGTTTCTCTCTATTCTCTTAACCCACCAGGAATAGTCATCCTTCTTAAGACCTGCCCAGTCATATATAGGATTTCCCCAGAGCTGTCCTGTAGGTGAAAAAGCATCCGGAGGGCATCCTGCCACAACAGTGGGTACCAGATCCTTATCCATCATAAATACTTCAGGATGCGACCAGCTGTCAGCACTGTCCATTGCTACATAGAAAGGCATATCGCCAATTATCTTTACTTTATGGGCATGGGCATACTTCTTCAGTTTCTCCCACTGTTCCTCGAACTTATATTGAATGAAAAAGATAAACTCTATTTCATCCTTCTGATCCTTTTTAACCTTATCAAGAGCTTTCTTATCTCTGGCTTTAAGGTCATCCGGCCAGTCAAGCCAGGATTTGCCCTCCTGAAGGTCCTTTATAACACTAAATAGAGCATAGTCCTCAAGCCAGAAGCTCTCCTTCTTCTTAAACGCCTTAAAATCATCCGGAATTGCCTCTTTAAAGCGTTCAAACGCTTTTCTTAGAACAATTCCCCTATTCTCATAAAGTTTGCCATAATCGACCTTTTCCTGGTCATTTCCAAAGTCTATTCCATTAACATCATCCCATGTAAGAAGCCCCTCTTCTATCAGAGTCTCAAGGGATATAAAATACGAATTCCCAGCAAAAGCAGAAAAAGGCTGATAGGGCGAATTACCAAATCCTGTAGGGCCAAGAGGCAGAACCTGCCAATATCCCTGTGCAGCCTTTTCGAGGAAATCCACAAATTCATAAGCTTCCCTTGAAAAACAACCTATTCCAAACTTAGAAGCCAGTGAAAACACAGGCATCAATATTCCACTTTCTCTGTTCATAACTGCTCCTCCTCATCGAAAATTCATAACATAACTATATCACAATCTGTGCAAAAACGCATTTTTATACTCTGTATAACGCAAAAAGGACGCCACTTTCGTGACGCCCTTCCGCTAATTTATGAGTGGAATATTGAATTATTCATTCTCTTCCTTTTTTCTTCTGCCTACAGCCATAAGTGATACTGCTGCGCCGGCTGCGAAGATAAGAATAAGTACTCTTGCAGTATTTGTGTTATCTTCTGTGCCACCACGTCTAGCACCAAGTACCTCTGCTTCCTCAGTTACAGGAGTTTCAGCTGCCCTCTTGACACCAAGTACAGAAGGCTGAGGTGTAGGTTCATCATCAGGATCATCCTCTACGTTGCCGTTGGGAATCTTCTTCTCATCGTCATCGTCGTCAGGATCATCATCATTCTTCTTTTTCTTATCATCCTTATCAGGAACTTCTGTATCATCTGTTACAGTAAGTGTACCTTCAACAGTTGTGATATCGTAGTTACCCATATCTGTCTTAGACTGTCCTTCTACTGTTCCATCATAAAGAGTATAAGTAAATGTGTTAGCTACTGAACCAGGATTTGTGATTGTACCTGTTACATCGAAGTTTGCACCTTCGCCATGTACGAATCCTGTCTTTTCACCAACTTCTGAAGCTGTAACAGACTTCTCTGTAAGAGGTGTTCCGTCGTAAACCTTGCTTGCAGAACCGGATGTAAGAACAACTTCTCTCTTAAGAACGTGGAGATAACCGATAACCTCTGTAGGATCTGCCTCTACCTGAGTGTTCTCTGTGTTAGGCTCACCTGTAGCCTCATTGTTATTTGCATCTTCTGCGGGCTCATTAGCCTCATCATCAGCATTTAATGACTTAGGAAGCTGAACATCAGTCTT
>JAEEGL013193065.1_pt1 | contig 31805 bp, 27 predicted proteins | sample 9134231 | NCBI WGS metagenome assembly JAEEGL01 (sample SAMN16246548, study PRJNA631951) | gut metagenome | biome: gut microbiome; feature: rumen; material: fiber-attached | host: Bos | place: Iran: Karaj | collected 2018-10 | reverse complement strand
TCCGGGTATTGGTGCATTCTCTCTTGCCTTGGGTAATGGCGAAGGTTCTTATGCAAGTTCTCTGAATCCTGGTTTCTATGCCCTGAAGAATGGTACGACCACTGTAGGTGGTAGTACAACCGACCACACCAACGCGTATGCGCAGTGGATATTCGAGGAATACTCGGCTCTCGAGGGTGATGTCAATCATGATGGCTCTGTCGACAACTTGGATATCCGCATCATTGTGCGCATCCTGACTGGTCACGATGCAGACGAGGATGGAAATCCCTACGACATGGATGCAGCCAATGTGGATGGTGTAGGTACTGTCACTCTTGCCGACCTGACACGACTCATCAACATCTACAACGAATAACCCTGAGTTAGTATAAAGAGAGAGGAGGATGCCCAAATGAGCATCCTCCTCTTTTTTGTGTCGGGGCGACCCGACTCGAACGGGCGACCGCCTGGTCCCAAACCAGGAACGCTACCAACTGCGCTACACCCCGATTGCTTCCTTTTCCCGAAAGCGACTGCAAAGATACAATAAATAAATTAAAAATTAAAGATTAGAAAATAAAAATTACTCTTTTGGGGGTCATTTTTATGTTTTCTATCATCTTGCAGTCCTTGTTCTTGTCAAAATCCTTGGTTCCTTCTTCACGCTTCATTCTTCAACATCTCTCTTGCCTGCTCCAGTGCCACGTCGATGTGGGGACAGATATGGTCGGGATTCATCTTCTGATAGAATCCGGCTTTTTCCAATTGGCTGTGCACCTTGGGCGTGACACCCGAAAGAATGACGTGCACCCCGTCCTCGTGGTTCATCTCAATGAGGTTCGAGAGGTTGTGGATGCCCGTCGAGTCAATGAAGGGCACCTTGCGCATGCGAATAATCTGCACTCTGGGCTTCTTGCCGTGAACCAGCGCTGTCTGCAGGTCGTCGAACTTATTGGCGATACCAAAGAAATAGGGGCCGTTGATTTCATATACAGCGCAGCCTTGCGGTATGACGAGATGCTCCTCTTGGAGGTTCATGTCTGCTTCGTCGCTGGGGTCAATCTCGTCCTTGATGACACTGATTTCAGTGGTCTCCATCACACGCTTGATGAACAAGGCGCAAGCGATGATGAGTCCCATTTCAATGGCAATGGTAAGGTCGAAGATGACGGTCAGGAGGAACGTTACAATCAGCACGATGACATCGCTCTTGGGGTTCTTTAACAGTCCGCGGAAAGCACGCCAACCGCTCATGTTATAACTCACGATGACCAATACAGCGGCCAGCGAAGCCATGGGAATGTATTCGGCATAGGGCATCAACAACAGCAGGATGAGTAACAATACTACGGCATGGATGAGACCAGCCACAGGCGTGCGCCCACCATTGTTGATGTTTGTCATAGTGCGGGCAATGGCTCCCGTAGCAGGAATGCCTCCGAAGATGGGGGTGACCATGTTTGCCACACCCTGGGCAATGAGTTCCATGTTTGAATCGTGACGATCTGAGATAGCACCGTCGGCCACTGTAGCTGAGAGCAGACTCTCAATGGCACCCAGGATGGCAATGGTGAAGGCTACGGGCATCAGTGTCTGCACCATCTCAAAGGTGATTTTGGGCACCTGCATTGGAGGCAACTGTGACTGGATGTGGAAGCGGTCGCCGATGGTGTCAATGCCCGTGATGCCATATTGCTTCAGCAAGAGCACACCCACCGTGCCCACCACGATGCACCAGAGTGAACCAGGTATCTTGTTCAGCACGGGCACTGGGCGCAAGATGCGGGGCGAAGCGATGATGACCAGTATGCCCACGATGGCCACGATGAAGTTCCACAGGTTGAACGAACGGATGTTCTGTGCATAGCACACCCACTTGCCGATGAAATCACCGGGCGTTTTCAGTGGGATACTCACTACCTCGCCTGCCTCGGTCACAGCCTCCTGCGTCAGTCCCAACACGTCGCCCATCTGCGTGGTGAAGATGGTGACGGCAATGCCTGCTGTAAATCCAATGATGATGGGGTAGGGGATGAACTTGATGACAGCACCCATGCGGAATGCCCCGAGGGCAATGAGAATGACGCCTGCCAGCATGGTGGCTATTAAGAGACCTTGCAATCCGTATTGCGGGTTGTTGACAATGCCATATATGATGACGATGAAGGCTCCCGTGGGACCGCCAATCTGCACCTTCGTGCCACCCAGCAGCGAGATGAGAAAGCCCGCCACGATGGCAGTGACAATGCCTTTTTCAGGCGTTACGCCCGAGGCTATGCCGAAGGCGATGGCCAAAGGCAGGGCCACAATGCCCACGATGATGCCCGCCATGAGGTCCTTCATGAAAAGTTCACGATTATAGCCCTTGATACTGTCAAAAAGTCTTGGTTTCAAAGAGTAATTCATAGTGTCTAAACTTATTTTGGGCGCAAAGGTAGATATAATTCATAATTCACAATTCATAATTCATAATTATTTTGTATTTTTGTCTACATATTTTGACAAATATCAATAACCAAAATATCTAATAAACTATGTTTGAAGGACAACCCAAGGGCCTATATGCACTGGCCCTGGCCAACACCGGTGAGCGGTTTGGCTACTACACGATGCTTGCGGTGTTCGTATTGTTCCTGCAGGCCAATTTCGGCCTGACGCCCGCAACTTCAATTGAAATCTACAGCGATTTCCTCATGTTTGTCTATTTCCTGCCACTTTTTGGTGGTATGGCCGCCGACAAGTGGGGTTATGGTAAGATGGTCACCATCGGCATCTTCATCATGCTGTTTGGCTATATCCTCTTGGCCATTCCTGCAGGCGCAGGACTGACGGCCTATGGCTTCATGTTCGGCGCTCTGGCGCTTGTGTGTGCCGGTACTGCTCTGTTCAAGGGCAACTTGCAGGTGATGGTGGGCAACCTGTATGACAATCCCCAGTATGCCGACAAGCGTGATGCTGCATTCTCCATTTTCTATATGGCCATCAACATCGGTGCCATGTTTGCACCCACGGCTGCCATCAAGGTGATGGAATATGCTCAGTCGCGTGGCGTTTCAGAAGCGGCTTCCTATCACTGGGCGTTTGGTGTGGCCTGTGTGTCGCTGATTGTCAGCATCGCCATCTACTATGGCTTCCGTCACACGTTCCGTGCTGCCGAAGGCGGTAAGGTGAAAGTGGCTGAGACTGATGCTGCTGAAGCCGCTCCGGTGCAGGAACTGTCGAAGGAGGAAACCCGTTCGCGCATCGTGGCCCTTTGCCTCGTCTTTGCTGTGGTCATCTTCTTCTGGATGGCTTTCCACCAGAATGGTGCCACACTGACGCAGTTTGCCAAGGACTACACTGCCACCAGTAGCACGGGGCTCGAGAGCATGATGTTTGACGTGCGCAATCTTGTGGCTGTCATCTTCCTTGTCTATGGCTTGTTTGGCATCTTCCAGAGTGTTACGACCAAGGGTAAGACCATTGCCGGCATTGTCATTCTGGCGGCCCTCGCTTATTTGGGTTGGCAATACACAAACTTGCCTGAGAGTGTTAAGGTAGATGCTCCCATCTTCCAACAGTTCAATCCTTGCTTTGTGGTTGCTCTGACACCCGTCAGCTTGGCCATATTCGGTGCGCTTGCCAAGCGTGGCAAGGAACCCTCGGCACCTGTGAAGATTGCCTTGGGTATGTTGGTGGCTGCTGCTGCCTACTTTATTATGATAGCAGGCAGTGTGGGGGCTCCCATGCCTGAATTTGCAGCCGATGGACAAACCCTTCACATGGCAAACTTCAGTCCCAACTGGCTCGTTAGCACCTACCTCGTGCTCACTTTTGCCGAACTCCTGCTCTCTCCCATGGGCATCTCCTTTGTGTCGAAGGTGGCACCTCCCAAGTACAAAGGTCTGATGATGGGTGGTTGGTTCGTTGCTACTGCTCTCGGCAACAAGCTCGTTACCATTCCCGGACAGCTCTGGGGCAAGGTGGAACTTGTGTGGGTTTGGGCATTGTTGGCAGGCATTTGCGTGCTGAGTTTCCTCTTCCTCATGTCACAAATGAAGAAAATTAAGAAGGTTGCCTGATGCCATATACAGAGCACTATAGCCAGAGTGATGACTTCCGTCGCGAGGAGTTGGTGCGCAATATAGAGCGCGCCATCTCCCGCCTCACCCTACAAGAACTGGAAGCCCTCTATTACGATATGTCAACTAAAAACTATATAAACGAAGGTACATGAAACAGATATTTCTTCTGTTGGCTCTCCTCTATTCCGTGAAGTCTATGTCGCAAGAGATTTCCTACATTGAGCACACCACCTCGTGGTACATCATCTATGACCAGGACGGCAAACGCGTGCGTTCTTTCAGCACCAGTCAGGGTGAATTGGTGGCATACACCTCCACTTTCTACATCATCCGTCAGGGCAACAGTTGGTACTATACCTATGATGTGAAGGGCAATCGCATTCACACGTTCAGCATTGCTTCCACAGGGATAATCCTTTCAGCCTCGGGTGACACCTTCACCACCAAATTTGGCAATTCCTGGATTTACACCTGGACAAAGGACGGCAAGCGCATTTCCACTCGTTCCACCGCTGCGCGGTAAGTGAGAGGAAAAATATTTACAGCAATGGGGCTTTGGTGAGACGTTCGCCAAGCTCCATTTTTTCGTGTCTTTGAATTAAAGCTTTAATTCACCTTAATTAAAACTTTAATTCGCCTTTATTAAAGCTTTAATTCGCCTCTTCCTAAGTTTAGGTTCTCCGGGCGGTCAGTTAAGCCTGATTTTGGGCTTGCGAAAAATTTTCACATTCAATAGTATTGCGCGTGCGCGCGTATTTATATATAATATTGTATGTCTTCTCAACCTGCTCCATTAGGATGGGGTGATGGTTGACATACCTTCTCATTGAGCATTGGGGAGTGAAATGTTAAAAAAGTGTTAAAATGCCTAATGGGTTTGTTTAATTCAATATAATAGTATTACCTTTGCAGTGTACTAATAAACTATTACACTAAAACAAATACAAAAGCACTATGAACGACAAGAAATTCTATCTGTCCACAACGGACAAGAAAATCGGTGGTGTTTGCGGCGGAATTGCCGAGTACTTTGAAGTGGACTCGCTGTTGGTGCGTGTGCTCTTCTTAGTAACAATCCTGGAGTTGGGTGTCGGTCTGTTGGCCTATCTTATCCTGTGGCTATTGGCTCCCAAGCGCACGAAGTGAGCGACAACTCCCGAATTTTAAACCTTTAAACCTTTAAACCTTTAAACTCTTAAACCTTTAAACTCTTAAACCTTTAAACCTTTAAACCTTTAAATATATGATTGACATTAAGAATGTAACATTTGGGTACACTCCTTCGGCAAAGGTGCTGGAGGATTTCTCCCTCCAATTTCAGGATGGAGGCGTGTACGGACTATTAGGAAAGAACGGTACGGGTAAGAGCACCCTCTTGTATCTCATCACTGGCTTGCTGCGCGCACAGAAGGGTAACGTGGAAGTGGATGGCGTGGCAGCCGAAACCCGCAAGGCCGAATCCTTGGCAGAGATGTTCATCGTACCAGAGGAATATGATTTGCCACCTATTGCGCTCAAACGCTATGTGGATGCCTTGAAGCCTTTCTATCCCCGTTTCAGCGATGAGCTGCTGGAGCAGTGCCTTCAGGAATTCGAGATGTCCATGGATGTGAACCTGGGTGCCTTGTCGATGGGCCAGAAGAAAAAGGTGTATATGTGCATCGCCCTGGCAGCCAACACGAAGTATCTGTTGCTCGACGAACCCACCAATGGGTTGGACATCCTTTCGAAGAGCCTTTTCCGCAAAGTGGTGGTAAAGGGAATGTCAGAGGACAAGACAGTTATCATCTCCACCCACCAGGTGCACGATGTGGAGCACTTGCTCGACCATGTGGTCATCATCGACCGCAACCGTGTCCTGCTTGACCAGAAGTTGGAGGAGGCCGACGAGTCTCCCATCGACATTGAGAAACTATTCATCGAAACCCTGACAGGAAAAATGGACAATTGACAATGGACAATTGACAATGAAACCTCAAAACCTCAAAACCTTATAACCTCAAAACCTTAATAAAATGAAACTCGATAGATTTTTGAATGTAGCACGTTGGAATTTCGCCATCAATCGCGCACTATATATGAAGTTGGCGCTGAGCCTCTTCCTCATAATGTCAATACCCTTGCTGATCTTTATCCTGAAAACCATTTGGTTGTCAGCGATCACCGGCAGTACTGAATTGGCCTTGGCCAGTGTTCCTGGTACCAGTCTGGGTACTTGGATGAGTGGCTGTTTCATCTTTTCCTTTCCCATTCTGGCCGGCTACACATTCCATAACCTGCTCACCAAGCAGTCGCGCATCAAGGAGTTGACCCTGCCCGCCACGAATGGCGAGAAGTTCCTCTTTCATGCCCTCGTTACCATCGGCGGTGCCTTGTTGACCTATGTGGTCAGTTTTTTGCTGCTCGACGTGATACAATATCTCTTTGTCGGCATTATCTATGGCTTCTCCTATGCAGAGTGGGTGCCTTATATTTCCATTTTCTTTTCTGATGGAGTGGACCTAAGAGAACCCTTTTTCACGAGCAGTCCCTGGGTACTGTTGATTTGTGACTTGACGTTCATAGCTTTCATCTCGACTTTCGTGCTGGGCAATGCCATCAAGTATCGTCACAACACCCTCTGGACCATCCTCTTCCATTGGGGCATGGGGTTCGCCACCATGTTGTGCCTTGGGCTTTGCCTGCCTCTGCTCAAGGATGTTGATTGGGGAGGTTTCGCAGAATGGCTGCAAGGTATCGACGAGGATAATGCCCGTTATCTTCTAAGGGGGATTACTATAATCTTCTTCTCCGGCATCATTGCATTCTGCTGGTGGATGTCATACAGGCTCTACTGCCGTGCGCAAATAACCACAAAGCGCAATAAATAATTCAAAATTCTTAATTTATAATTCTTAATTCTTTTAAGATGGACTTCAAGAATCAGAAAGCCATATATCTGCAGATAGCGGAGCACATCATGGACCAGATTCTCTCCGGTCAATACCCTGAGGATGCCAAGCTGCCCAGTGTGCGCGACTATGCCGCCGAAGTGGAGGTGAACGTGAACACCGTGGCAAGGAGCTTCGAGTGGCTGCAGATGCACGACATTGTCAGCGTGCGCCGTGGACTTGGCAACTTCGTGGCAGAGGGGGCCAAGCAAAAGATTGAGAGTATCCGCCGCGAGGAGTTTTTCACTGAGCAATTACCTGAGTTGTTCCAGGCGATGCAAGCCCTCGGCATCAAGGTGGACGAAGTCGTGGAGCAGTATAATGAGTATGTAAAATAAAAAAATGACGACTATGAAATCACATAGTTTCTTTTCCATACTTTTGTCGGGGCTCTTTCTCGTTACCCTTGCGGCTTGCGACCCGCAGCCCAAGGAAACAGAGGTGCCATACACCGAACTGAAACACTATTTCTTCCGCAACGATGCAGAACTGCCCTCCAACCCAAGAATCGACACTCAGGAAAGGTTCGATAGTCTCTTCGGCATGGCAAGGGTAATGGGGGCGGAAGGCCAACCCACTCGTGTGGATTTTGAAAGCCAGTTTGTGATTGCCGTCGTTATGCCCATCACGAACCAGCAAACGGAGTTGGGCGATGCACACCTGTATGCCACCTATGACCTGCTGGGACATTCCGTTCTTCGGTTTAAGTACAGTGTGCATCGCGACGTAGACACACTTTCCTACTCGATGCAGCCCATCCTGCTCATTGCTGTCGACCGGCAGCACGATGCCGAACGCATAGACCTCTGTGAGGTGGAGGATGCAGTGGGTCCGCGTGATGTATGTGTTAAACAATAATTGGTGAACAATAACAAATAATCAATGAACGTTAAACCATAAAAAAGATTTGATATGAAAACTCGTAGTATTATTCTTCCCTTTTTGCTGTTGTCGGCACTTGCAGCCCTTTTCTCCAGTTGCACCGATTTTGTAAAGAAAGTGGCGTTGAAAGCCGCTACTGAGTCTATTGACTATGAAAAGGAAGACACTGTCAAGTGGGGCAGCGTGGTGGACAAGGATCTCGACCTACCTTTGTTCTCGGCCATCGATGCCAAGGGAGCTGTGCGCATTGTATTTGTTCAGGACTCCATCTGCTCAGTACGTGCACATAGCAATGAGAAGTGCATTGCGGGCTATAAGTTCACGGTAAAGAAAGATGAACTGAAGGTGGAACCCAAGGACTTCAGTGGCAGTGTGAACAATCGCACACCATCCATCACACTCTTCGTTACGGCTCCCGACCTGACCGACATAGAGTTTGCCGGGGCTGGCAAGTTGGAGATTCCAGATGCCGCTGAGTTGCCAGGCTCTTTGAACATCGAGATGGAAGGTGCTGGTGATGTCAGCATTGGTGACCTTAGCGCCGAATCATTGACACTCGAAATGAGCGGAGCCGGCAAGTGCAACCTTGCCAAGGTGACGACAACAGGTGACATTGAGATAGAGGTGAACGGAGCTGGCGATGTCAATGCCAATGTCTTCTGCCAGGAACTGAGTGTAGAACTCAATGGGGCGGCCAATGCTGTTTTTAGCGGAAAATGTAAGAACTACACTTGCGAGAATAATGGTGCATGCAAGGCCGACTTCTCTAACTTGAAATAATGATTCATCTCACAAACATACATAAAACGTACCAGGGTGCCCAGCCATTGCATGTGTTGAAGGGCATAGACCTGCACATCGGGAAAGGTGAGTTCGTGGCCATCATGGGCGCATCGGGTTCCGGCAAGTCAACGCTGCTGAACATACTGGGCATCCTGGACGATTATGACGAAGGCGAATACCGCCTGGACGGCACCCTCATCCGCAACCTCTCCGAGACGCGTGCTGCCGACTACCGCAATCGCATGATAGGCTTCATCTTCCAGAGTTTCAACCTGATTGGCTTCAAAGACGCGATGGAAAATGTGGCATTGCCACTCTTCTATCAAGGTGTCAGTCGGAAGAAACGCAATCAGCTGGCTATGGAATATCTGGATAAAGTGGGCCTGCGCGAGTGGGCTCACCACTTGCCCAACGAACTGTCGGGTGGTCAGAAACAACGTGTAGCCATCGCCCGGGCACTCATCACCCAGCCACGTATCATCCTGGCTGATGAACCTACGGGTGCCTTGGACAGCAAGACCTCCTTGGAGGTAATGCAACTGTTGCGTTCGCTGCACGAACAGGGGATGACCATCATTGTGGTGACACACGAAAGCGGTGTGGCCTATCAGGCAGAGAAGATTGTACACATCAAGGACGGACAGATTGAGAGCATCGAGGTGAACGACGGTTCAGTTCATACGCCCTTTGGAGTAAATGGAGTGATGAAGTAAATTTACAATTTATCCTGCCTCTCAATTATGCATTAAGCATTATGAATTATGAATTGATTGTATGCTTGAACTTTTCCACGAAATACAAGGAACGCTGAGGCGCAACATGATGCGCACCATAGCCACAGGCTTTGCCGTGGTGAGCGGATTGTTCCTGCTCATCGTGCTGCAAGGGGCGGGCAATGGTGTCATTCATTCTTTCCAGTACAACATGGGAGGTTTTGCCTTCGATGCCGTTCATGTATTCGGCGGTATGACTACCAAACCTTGGGAGGGCATCAAGGAGGGGCGACTGATTCGGCTCGACGACCGCGACTTGGAGATGAGCCGCCGTCACTTCCCCAATCAGGTGACCACAGCCATTCCTACGGTCAGTAATGATGGTGTCGTGGCTAGTTATACCGATCACTACATCAGCAGTGCATCGATGGTAGGTGTCTATCCTGAATATGCCGCCTCGCAAGCCGTTGAGATTCTGGAAGGGCGCTTTGTGAACAACATAGACATGACCGAGAAACGCAAGGTGTGTGTGATGGGCAGCAACAGTTGCAAGGACCTTTTCAAGGAGGGTGGCTCGCCGATTGGCCGGCAAGTGAAATTGGGTGGCATACTGCACACCGTGGTGGGTGTGTACAAGACCAATGAGATGTTCAGTGGTAGTAACTTCTATGTGCCCTACACCACACTCTGTACCATATATAATAAAGGGCGCTTCATCGATGAACTGACCATGAACACGCGCAACATACCCACCGATTCGGCAATGGAACAATTTATTGATGAGTACATACGTGCCACCAGTCACATCCACTCCTTTGACCCGAAGGACGACCGTGCCTTGTGGATATGGAACCAGGCGGGCGATAACATACAGATGCAGCGTGCCATGAGTATCCTCAACAAGGCATTCTGGATCCTGGGTCTGCTGACGCTGCTGAGCGGCGTGGTCAGTGTGAGCAACATCATGCTCATCAGTGTCAAGGAGCGCACACGCGAGTTCGGCATCCGCCGTGCCATTGGTGCACGGCCCTGGAACATCATCTCGATGGTGGTACTTGAGAGTATTGTCATTACGGCTATCTTCGGCTACATCGGCATGTTGCTGGGCATCTTCTTCTGCGAATGGATGGATGCTACAGTGGGTAATCAGGTCATGGACATGGGCGTTTTCCAAGCTAAGTATTTTGTCGATCCTACGGTGGACCTGCACACCTGCATTCAAGCCACCGTCGTGATTATCGTTGCCGGTGCGCTGGCGGGATTTTTTCCAGCACGCAAGGCGGTGAAAGTGAAAACTATTGATGCATTGAGGGCTTAAGATATGAAACTACTGGACGTTGACTTGTGGGAGGAAATCTTTGACTCCCTTCGAAAGAATCGTACACGTACGTTTCTGACGGCTTTTGGCATCTTCTGGGGCGTGTTCATGCTCATTCTCCTGATGGGCGGTGGTCGAGGGTTGGAAACCATGTTGGGCGAAAACTTTGCCGGTGCAGCCTCCAATGCGGGATTCATGATTTCCAACACCACCAGCGAACCCTACAAAGGTTTCCGTAGTGGTAGGGTTTGGCATCTGGAGTTGAGTGATGTGGAGCGCATACGCAATTTGGTGCCCGAAATAGAAATTGTCTCGCCGACCATCCGTCGCTGGGGCGCAAGCGCTTTGGCAAACGATAAGTCCTGTGGCGTTTCCTTGATGGGCGTGTATGCCGATTACGCCCATGTGGACAATCCCAAGATAAAATATGGACGTGCTTTGACAGATGCTGATGGTCTGCAGCACAGAAAGGTTTGTGTGATAGGAAAGCGTGTGGCACAGGAATTATTTTCGGGTATCGAAAATCCGTGTGGTCAGTTCCTTCGCATCGACAGCATCAATTATTGTGTGATCGGTGTGAGCGGAAAAGGGTCGGGAGGCCTCAATATCGGAGGCAATCCAGAAACTGCGATTCACCTGCCCTACGAAACCATGCGTCAGATGTACAATCGTGGAAACGAGGTCGATATTCTGGCTTTGGTGGCTAAAGACCAATATCCCATGTCCGAGGTGCAATATAAGGTGGAGGCTTTACTGAAGCGCGTGCACATGATTCACCCTGACGACACACAAGCTTTGGTGAAGGTGAATACAGAGGCTATCTTCAGTATGATAGACAGTCTGTTCACTGGTGTAAGTATCTTAGTATGGATGATTGGCCTGGGTACGCTGCTGGCTGGTGCCATCGGTGTGAGCAACATCATGGTGGTGACCGTGAAGGAACGTACTACGGAGATAGGCATCCGACGAGCCATCGGTGCCACGCCTCGCGACATTCTGACAATGGTGATGAGCGAGAGTATTGTGCTGACGCTGATAGCGGGAATGAGTGGTATCACACTGGCGGTGGCCATCCTGCAAGCGTTGGAGAATGCCACACATGCCGAATATCCTTCGGCGCTGTTCCAGATATCCTTCGGTGTGGCTGTGGGTGCCTCGCTCCTGCTTGCCATATTGGGCGTGTTCGCTGGTTTGGCTCCTGCTCTTCGTGCCATGAACATTAAACCTGTGGATGCTATGCGTGAAGAATAGTAGAATACTGTAATAATGTCAAAATATAAACAAAAAAAATATGAAAAAGTTTGTTAAATGGGCAGTTATTGCACTGGTGGCTGCCATCTTTGTAGGCACATTCGTGTTTTTGTATCAGAAATCGCGTCCCAAGGAGATGGTGTATGAGATTTCCACAGTACAACTGAAGGATTTGGAGAAGTCCACCATTGTCACGGGTAAGATTGAACCACGCGATGAGGTGAACATCAAGCCTCAGATTTCGGGCATCATTGCCAATCTGTACAAGGAAGCCGGGCAGATGGTAAAGAAGGACGAGATTATCGCCAAGGTGAAGGTGATTCCCGACATGGGCAACCTGAGCAGTGCCGAGAATCGCGTCCGTCTGGCAGAAATCAATCTCGCACAAGCTCAGACCGACTTCCAGCGCATGGAGAAACTCTATCAGGAAAAGGTGGTGAGTGCCGAGGATTACGAAAAGTCGCAAGTGGCACTGAAACAGGCCAAGAGCGAGATGATAAACAGCAAGGATGCATTGAACATCGTGCGCGAAGGTATCTCGCTGAGTAATGCCAAGATGAGTACCACGTTGGTGCGCTCTACCATTGACGGACTGATTTTGGACATTCCTGTCAAGGTGGGTAATTCTGTGATTCTGAGCAACTCGTTCAACGATGGTACCACCATTGCGACTGTGGCAGATATGTCTAAACTCATCTTCCACGGCAACATCGATGAGACGGAGGTGGGGCGCATCATGGAAGGAATGCCTGTGACCATAACGGTTGGCGCTGTGCAGAACCTGAAGATTCCTGCCCGTTTGGAGTATATCTCGCCGAAGGGACGCGAGACCAATGGCGCCAACCAGTTTGAGATTAAGGCTGCGCTGATGGTTCCCGACACAGTGAACCTTCGTTCGGGTTATGGCGCCAATGCCGAAATTGTCCTCGAAAGAGTGAATAAGGCCATTTGCGTGCCTGAGGCAGCTTTGGAATTCTCGGGCGACAGTACTTTTGTCTATGTGTTAACTGATTCTGTGCCGCGCCAGAAGTTCATCCGCCGTCCTGTGGAAACTGGTTTGAGCAATGGCATCGACATCGAAGTGAAGAGTGGATTGAAGGTGGGAGAGAAGGTCCGTGGAATCCTAAAGGAAGACAAGAAGTAATTCATAATTCATAATTCATAATGCAAAATTATTATGAGACGCATCGTGTTTGTAGCAGTGACTTTGATTCTTCACTCTTCATTCTTCACTTTTCACTCCTTTGCACAGCAAGCTCGCGAATGGACACTGGCCGAATGTATAGAGTATGCGCTCGCACACAACCTCAACATCAAGCAGCAGGAGGACAATGTGCGACAACAGGAGATTGCGCTCAGCACCACTCGCAACAGCCGCTTGCCCGACCTTAATGGAAGCGTCGGCGAGAGTTTCAGTTTCGGACGTGCGCTGACGATTGATAATACCTATCAGAACCGAAACACGCAAAGTACCAGTTTCAGTTTGGGCACCAGTGCACCGCTTATTACGGGTGGACGAATACCAGCCGACATCAAGATACATCGGCTTAATCTTCAGGCGGCCCTGCAAGATTATGAGCATGCCCGCGAGAATGTGATGCTCAGCGTGACATCTTCCTACCTCGAAGCCATCTACCAAAAAGATATGGTGGATGTGGCCAAACGCCAGGTGGAACTGAGTCAGGCACAGGTCCGTAGGATGGAACTGCTCTTACAGAACGACAAGGCTTCGGAGGCTGAGGTCTCTCAGATTCGTTCTACGCTGAGCAACGACGAACTGTCGCTCACTCAGCAGCAGAACAACTATATGTTGGCTCTGTTGGAACTTTCCCAACTGTTGGAACTGGAGTCGCCTGAAGGTTTCGATGTGGTTCGTCCCTTGGTGGAGTCTGTCAAAGGTAGCGATTTGCCTTCTCCCGACCTTGTTTACAACGAAGCTTTGGGTATCAAACCCCAGATTCAAGCTGAGCAGACACGTTTGCAGAGTGCCGAGAAGGGCGTGCTCCTGGCCAAGAGCGCCTTGTATCCTTCTCTGTATTTCAATGCTGGCATAGGCAGCAGTTACTACAACACGTCGGGCTATCCGACTTCGGGCTTCGGCAGTCAGCTTCGCGATAATTTCAACCAGTACTTCGGCGTATCGCTGTCTGTTCCCATTTTCAACCGTCTGGCTACTCGCAACAACGTACGCTCGGCCCGTTTGCAGGTGCATGCTCAACAGGTAAGATTGGAACAGACAAAGAAAACGCTTTATAAGGAAATACAGCAGGCCTATTACAATGCTGTGGCGGCCAGTCGTCAGTGCGAAAGCAGCGACGTGGCTCTCTCCAGTGCTCAGACAGCACTTGACCTTATGCAACGCAAATATGAGAATGGTAAGGCAACTGCCACTGAGTTCCAAGATGCCAAAACTCAGTTTATGCGTGCTGAATCGCAGCAGATACAATCACGTTACACCTATCTCTTCCGTCAGAAGATTCTCGATTTTTATCGTGGGAAACAACTGTAGTTACACGGTTTCATCTTCCCCTTGTTGTACTTTAAGGTAGAAGCGCTGTTGGTGGTCAATCAGGACTTCTTCGTTGTCCACCATCTGTTGCAGGATGACGTCAAAGCGTTCGCGCGTGAAGCCAGTTGTGTCAATGTCGACAGCAGCGCGTGGCCCATGAAGCAGTTGGCGTATGATGGAGGCTCGTATATCGTCATCGTTTCCATACGATGCACTGGGATGATGGCACACGTCGCAGCGATGGCAGTCTTCGTTGGCCTTCTCTCCGAAATAAGATAGGAGGTATCGACTGCGGCACATGTCGTTCTGCATGACATAGTCTATCATGGCCGTGATGCGTTGGGCATAGGAGGTGCGACGATCTTTATACACATAGTTGGGCAAGACTATTTCATCGCGTTCCACGCGCCGTGTGACAAAGGTGATGTAATTGGTGCGCTTGCGGGGAATGTATTCGATGATGCCTGCGTGTGCCAGTTCTTTCAGTCCCAGGTAGACGGCATCGTATTCGAGTCCCGTTTCCTTTGATATCATGTGCTCATCGATGTAGACGAAGGTGGAGAATATGCCAGGGTAGCGGCGAAGCAATTCGTGGATTATGCTTTCTTCGGCCTCGGGGCGTTCGTTCAGTCGGTAGAGGTCATCGCGAATGATGCTGAACATGACGCGGCTGGTCACCTCCTCGTCTTCGGTGTATCGGATGTAGCCTGCGTTGTGGAGTAGCAGTAGGGCATTGTGCGCCTGCACTGGGAAGTGCTTATACTGATAACAGAACTTCTGCAAATTGAATTCGCGTGTGACGTTTGTCCCATCGCCAACGGCCATTTGCAGATAGTAGCACATGTCTTCGTACACTTGTTTTATGTAATCGGCTTCGGGATAGGTCTCTCCCACGCGTCGCAGGAGTTTCTGGCAGTCGTGTCTGTCGTAGAGCAGCACTGCCCATGCCTGTTGGCCATCGCGGCCCGCACGACCCGCTTCTTGGAAATATGCTTCGGGTGAATCGGGAATCTCGTAGTGAAGCACCACGCGCACATCGGGCTTGTCGATGCCCATTCCGAATGCATTGGTGGCTACCATCACGCGGTATTGCCCACGTTGCCATCCTTCTTGTCGCTCGTCCTTGCGCACTTGCGGCAGCCCGGCATGGTAGTTGGTAGCGGTGATGCCATTGGCAATGAGGTATTCTGCCAGTTCCTGTGTTTGCTGCCTGTTGCGCGTGTAGATGATGGCAGAGCCGGGCACGCTGGAAAGGACGTGTACCATCTCACTAAGTTTGTCGTCAGTCTGCCGCACGACATAGGTCAGGTTTTTGCGCTCAAAACTCATGCGGCACACTCGATGCTCCTCGTGGAAGCGGAGTTGCACCTTGATGTCGTTCACCACTTGTGGCGTGGCGGAGGCTGTGAGGGCGAGAATGGGCGCATTAGGTACTATGGGTCGTATGTTGGCAATCTGCAGGTAGCTCGGTCGGAAGTCGTAGCCCCATTGCGAGATACAGTGAGCCTCGTCAACCGTGATGAAGCTGACGCGCATGTGTTGCAACTTGGTTTGGAAGAGAGCGGTTCCGATGCGCTCGGGGGAGATGTAGAGGAACTTGTAATCGCCCAAGATGCAGTTCTCCAGCGCGGTGATGATTTGGTCGTGGGTCATGCCCGAGTGGATGGCTGTGGCTTTGATGCCGTGTCGGCGCAGGCTCTGCACTTGGTCCTTCATCAGGGCAATGAGAGGTGTGATGACAATGCATGTGCCCTTCTGCGCCATAGCAGGCACCTGGAAGGTGATGCTCTTGCCGCCGCCAGTGGGCATCAAGCCCAGGGTGTCGTGCCCTGAACCTATGCTTTCGATAATGTCTTGCTGAATGCCTCGGAAACTGTCGTAGCCCCAATAGCTTTTCAGAATGTCAAGGTAATTGGCCATAGCCTAATCCTTTGCCTCCAAATCTTCGTTTCCTGTGGGCTGTATGTCCTCGATTTGCAGTTGCACATCGCCTCGCTTGTGGGTGTTCTCCTCAATGGCATAGACGATGTCGAACGACTGCTTGGTCTTGATGTATCGCGCCTGGCTGCTTTGGCCAAAGGCGATGCCGTTCATCACAGTCGCACTCTTGCCATCGACTAGTTCCAACTTGATGTGTTCCTGATCGCGTCCCACCACCTTGCTCGTTCCGTAGTCATAGACTTGCTTGGTGCAGAAAATAGGACGTGGATTGTCTGGCCCGAAAGGGTTGAACTTCTTCAGGTCGAGGAAGAAACGGCGCGAAATGTCGCTGAAACTGATGGTGGCTTCGATATCGATTTGCGCCAAGGTCTGTATGGGATCAATGTGCTCTTCCACATATTGTATGAAGCGGCGCTTGAACTCCTCCACGTGCTCCACTTTCATTGTCAGTCCTGCGGCATAGGTGTGTCCACCGAAGTTCTCGAGCAAATCACGGCAGTTCTCCACAGCTTTGTAAACATCAAAACCTCCCACGGAACGTGCACTTCCCGTGGCCATGTCCTCGCTGCGTGTCAGCACCACCGAGGGACGACAGAAGACTTCCGCCAAACGACTTGCCACGATGCCCACGATGCCCTTGTGCCACTCGGGATTGTAGATGACCAATGCTTTGCTCTCATGCTCGGGGTCAAGAGACTGCACAATATTGTTGGCCTCTTCCGTCATGCTCTTGTCGAGGTCCTTTCGTTGGTCGTTGTAGTGGTTGATGAGGTTGGCCTGCATGTTTGCGGCCTTGTCGTTCTCCTCCACCAACAGCGCCACGGCGGCCTTGCCGTTCTGCACGCGGCCCGAGGCATTGATGCGCGGCCCGATGCGGAAGATGATGTCGCTCATCGTGATTTCCCTACCTCCCAGTCCGCACACGTCGATGATGGCTCTCATGCCCACACTGGGATTGGCATTCAGCTGGCGCAGTCCGTGGTGGGCAAGGATGCGGTTTTCCCCCATAATGGGCACAATGTCCGAGGCAATGCTCACGGCGCAGAGGTCGAGCAGGGGAGTCAGTCGCGAGAATTCGATGCCGTTGTTTTGAGCAAAGGCCTGCATGAACTTGAATCCCACGCCGCAACCCGATAGGTCGGTATAGGGATAGGTGGCATCGCGGCGCTTTGCATTCAGGATGGCCACTGCATCGGGCAGTTCGTCGTCGGGCACATGGTGGTCGCAGATGATGAAGTCGATGCCGCGTTCTTGGGCGTATGCCACCTCCTCCACAGCCTTGATGCCGCAGTCGAGCACAATGATCAGTTTTACGCCTGTGTCACTGGCGTAATCGATGCCTTGAAATGACACTCCGTAGCCCTCCTCATAGCGGTCGGGGATGTAGTAGTCGATGTTGTGGTGGTAGGGCTTCAGGAACTTATACACGAGTGCCACTGCGGTGCAGCCGTCCACGTCGTAGTCGCCATACACCATGATTCGCTCCTTTCGGGCCAGTGCCAGGTTGAGGCGCTCCACGGCCTTGTCCATATCGCGGAACAGGAAAGGGTCGAGCAGTTCGCTCAGTTGGGGGTGGAAGAAACGTCGAGCCTCCCAGACATCTTCTATGCCACGGTTCACCAGCAGCCGCCCCAATATGGGGCTGATTCCCAGTTGCTCCGCCAGTTCGTTGGCGGTTTCCTGTTGCTCGCTTGTCGGCTCAACAAAGTTCCACTTATAATTCATGGCCGTAAAGGTACAAAAAAAATCGCAAATTCTCACTATCTTTAGCAAAGATTTGCGAAATTTTAAGGTTAAGGCTCAGCCCCCCCGATAAGATATACCACTAAAAACTAATTGCAGATTTGCAGATTTGCAGATTTGCAGATAATTCCATAACAAATCCCCCCGACGCTTGCCGAGGGGATTTCTTCGTTTCCACAATATTTCTATATTGTTATATCACTCAGGGTGAACAATCTTGTTGACAAGGAGTGTCACATCAGCCACAGAGAGTCCACCATCATTATTCATGTCGCCCTGAAGAGTAGCGAGACCATTCCATGCAACCCCATTACTGTCATAGACCAACCATTCCTTCTGCTTTGCCAGTTTCACATGGAATGTACTACACCTGACACCTGTCCCCTCAGGGTTATAGACATAGAAACGGCAATAGGAGCCAACATTCTCCCTCGACGGCAGATTCAGGAACAACTCATCCACTCCATCAGATGTCATGGGGTTGTCGTAACAAGATAGATTTATCAAGGCTGTGTTCTTGCTCACGTCAAGTGTTTGCAACTGGTTGTTTTGACAATACAGATTCCTCAAGGCTGTATTCTTGCTCACGTCGAGTGTTTGCAACTGGTTGTCCTGGCAATAAAGATGCAGCAAGGATGTGAAGTACTCAATGCCAGTGAGGTCCGCTATGTTCAGACCGTGACAGTCGATGCTCGTGATGCTCTCCACCTCTTGTGATGAAATTACCCCGTCAGCTCCATAATCCTGAGACAGTATGAAGTTTCGGAAGTTCTCGTCGGGGAATGTTTCTCCGTCGATATTGGCGACGACAGGGGAATACTCGATAACCACCTGTCCCTTGTAAGGAGCATAGGTTCCATCATTGGCATAGATGGAGTTCGTTGACACGTGTGCACCTACAGGAGAAGTGATGCGATAGTCGGGATGGAAGTTGATACTCTGGAAATTAGTGACACTGCCATAATATTGTCCGCTGGTTCCAGATCCTCCCGATACTGTTATTTTAGTACGATAGTTCGAACCAGCACCATAGCCTACATAGAGCGTGGCGTGCTGCTCGTAACTGGTGTAGTACTTACCCGTTATACCTCCTTTGACACCACTGACCGTCACGTCCAGATTATTCAGGAAACCCAGTTCGTTAACATCGTTCGAAAGCAATTTATCTACACAGATGCCCATACCCGTCGAGGTAACGGTCAGCACATTGTCCGTACTGTTTGTGTTTCCTTCTATGTAAGTATTACACTTCCCCTCTATACCACATCCGTCGGCATAGTCACAATTTATACTTACAGTTCCCGTAATAATAATCCTTAAAGAAGCATTTGTCGTACACCGGATACAGGATGCAGCGCTCGAGGTGAGGGAACATTTCTGGAGATAAAGCGTATTTGCCGTAGCATCATAGTACGGTTTTTCCACACTACTCCTTATTGTTACACCACTTATCACGCTTAGGTCATCAGCATTATCACTTGTGACCTGAGTTCCGTTAATCCACAGGTTGTAGTACGTTGCCCCACACACCGTAGTTGTTAACCCAATGAGGGCCAGCAGCAAAGTAAAAAGTTTCTGTTTCATATTGGTTGTTTTTTGATTATTTCGGGTGACAAAGATACGATTAAGTGAGAACAAATGCAAATTTTATTTGCAATTTGTCGAGCGTGAGTATCTTCGACCGAAGGTCAGAGGTACGAATAAGTTTTGAAGAAACAAAAGTAAAGCACAAAAAAAGTCCCGGCAAAAGCGTCGGGACTTTACTGAGTGATTTGGGGGTTGCTAGAGCAGGCCAGCGGCTACGCTTGCCGATACGGCGCTGGCGCCTCCGAATGCCGCGATGAGAGCGGTCACAAGTTTCCAAAGAAACTTCACGAGTTGCTTTTTTGTTTCCTGTTTCATAATTTTGTTCTTTGTAAAAGTTTAATCGGGCTTCGCCCTGTTTAAAGGTTTAATTCGGCATTGTCCATTATCAATTGTCCATTGTCAATTGTCCATTGTCCATTCGCCCGAGCTTTGGCGCGAGGGGGACCTATTCGGTTACACCAGTTCGCGACCCTTTTCACTGAGGATTTCTTCTTTTTTTTGCGCGTTTTTCAAATAAAGTTTATAACTTTGCGATGGATTCATTCAACTAAAAACAATCTATGATATGAAAAAACTGATCTATTCCATGCTGGCGCTGCTCTGTGTCGCCCTTGCATTCACATTCACCAGTTGTGACGATGACCCCTCCCCCGCCAACCATCCGGGCGACGGCTCTAAGGACAATCCCTACAACGCCGTAGAAGCCATCAATGCTGTGATAAACATGACTTGGACCACCAACACCGAGTATGACAAGACGGACGATGTCTATGTGAAAGGTAGAATCTCCCGAATTGCCAACAACGGAACATTCGCAGAGAGCGGAGTCAATGGCAATGCCTCATTCTACATTTCCGAGGATGGTTCTACGAACAATGAGTTCTACTGCTTCCGCGTGCTCTACATCGGAGGCAAGAAATACGCATCAGGTCAGGAAGATATCAAGGTCGGCGACAAAGTCATCATTTGCGGCAAACTGATGAACTATCGTAACAACACCCCCGAAACGGTGCCAAATGGAGCATATCTCTATTCGCTCAATGGCGCAACCTATGACGGTCCTGGTTCTAAGGAGCATCCTTTCACCGTCGTAGAAGCTCTCAACACCGTGAAATCCCTGAATTGGATCAGCAAGACCGACTATGAAAAAACGGGCAATGTCTATGTGGAAGGCAAAATCTCCAGAATCTCCTACAACGGAAAATTCGCAGAGAGCGGCTCCTACAGCAATGCCACATTCTACATTTCCGATGAGACTGAGAGAAATGAGTTCTACTGCTTCCGCATTAACTACTTCGGGAACAAGGCATACAAAATTGGTCAGACCGATATCAAGATTGGCGACGATGTCGTCGTTTATGGAAGACTGATGAACTATTGGGGCAATACCCCTCAAACGGTAGGAGGCGAGGCATGTCTCTATTCCCTCAATGGAGCAACGGATGGCGGTGCTGGTTCCGGCGAAGGAAACGCCGTTTCCTTCTCCACGAATTCCGATGCCCAGACTTGGGCGACCGCAACGGACGGCACATACGGCTCCGGCTTCGGCACCACGACACAGGGTCTGAACATCAATTACTACAAGCACACAAGCGCTACGAACCCAGTAGCCCCGAACGCGAACCATGTACGCATTTACAAGAACTCCGTGCTCTGCATCGCCTCCACCGAGGGAAAGAAAATCAAGGAGATTATCATCAAGTGCGCACCAGACGCAGGAACTACAACCTACTGCCTCGACATGACAGGTCTGGAAGGCTGCGCCAATGCGGTGCACGACTCAGATGCAAAGACCATAACATGGACCGGCTCCACCAAGAAGGTAGTCCTTCTCGCCAACAACGGCCAAGTTCGCATGGAAAGTCTCATCGTCACATTCGAGTAAGACCGCACATTTCGTACGAGCATAAACACAGAAAAAACCGCCCCGCGTCTCATGACGAAGGGCGGTTTTCTTTTTAACGGTTATTGTTTACCGTTTCTCCAAGTATTCACTCCCCTCGCTACAAGAGAGGCGATTGGGGTCTTTAGAGCAGCCACTGAATGTGGCTGCGGCCCCACAAAGGGGCGAAGAAGGCCTTCAGATGATTGCCCTTTGGCAATCAGTGCCTGATGAGGGGAGTAATCTATGATTACGACGGAGGCCCGAAGGGGAGTCCCCACTCGCGACGGAGGTAAGGGGGGTGAGTCTTTTATTGTTTCCTTACCGGGCGGACGCTCCGCCCGTTGTAGCGGTTGTAGCTGATGTTCGTGTAGATATTGATCGAATCGAAGTACAGGGCGTAGGCGTGGCTCGCGCCGCTCGTGTAGAGCGTGCGCGACCAGTAGTAGCTGCTCGAACCTCCGCGATTGAGCGAACTGCCATCGCGGTAGCCCGTCTCGGGCAGGAAGATGCTGTTGCCGTTACTTTTGCTGGTTATCTTACGACCATACACCCCGTTCTGGGTGGTCCAAGTGGTCGTGGTGTAGCTGCTGTTGATGAGTTCATCGAACTGTTCCTTGGATGGCATGCGCCAGTCAGCACCCCAGTTCGCGTAGGCAGCATCGTCGGTGGATTCCAGTTCCGTCAAGGTGTCCGTGAAGCCGTTGTAGCCATAGCTGCTCTTGTTGCAGTATTTGGTCAGGGTCGTCTGGGAGCCGTTGCAGTACATGTACGTGCTCCAGTCGAACGTGGTCTTACCACTGTTGTAGCCCTCCGTCTCGCCCCAGGCGAAGTAGTCGCCGTAGTCCTCGGGATTCTCGGCACCGATGTTGCAGGTCGCCCACAGCGTGCCCGAGGGCAGGCCGAGGTCAACATATTCGTGAGAAACAGATGTAATCACGTTGAGGACCTCTGCCTGACTCCTGCCTATGGCCACATTCACAATGGCAGTCACGTCGGCGATATCTATCACGCCGTTGTGGTTCAGGTCACCGTTCAGCAGCGTCTGCACGCTCGTCACCGCTGTCTGTGCATCCGTCACGGTCACTGCCGTTGTCGCGCCTATCTGCGGATTGCCGTCGCCGCCCGCGTCAATGGCAAAGACCTTTACCCAGTAGTCGCCCGCGTCGGCGATGTGGATGTCGGCATTGAAGCCGTGGTCGCCCGTGATGCCCTTTGCCGCGTTCACGTCGGGCCTCGACTGGTTGGCCGTCAGCACATGTATGCCGCCGTACTGGTTCGTGCAGTCCGCGTCGGTGTAGATATAAACGTGCACGTCGATGGACTGTGCCGAAGCGTCCGGGTCATACGCCCAGCCCTGAACGTGGATAAGTCCCTCCCCGCCCGTGCAAGCGTCGAGGCATTTGTCCGGCTTGGCCGCCCATGCCGCCGTCACGCTCACCAGCGCCAGCAAAAGAGTTAGAAATTTCTGTTTCATATCGGTTATCGTTAAGGCGCCTTCACCGGCCTGATGCTATAACCCCAACAACGTAAACTATTGGTACCTCCACCACTAGCGTTTACGGTCAGTTGGCTTGAATTGAGAGACGCGTAACATGCCCAGTGTGGACGAGTCTGAACAATGGAAGCCGAATAGTAGTAGCCAGCCTGACCAACGTTTGAGAATTGTTCATTCATGCGCGCACCAGCAGCAGGCAAGAAAATGAATTTGCTGCTGTCGCTTTTGCTGGTAATCTTACGCCCATAAACATTGTTTATCGTCGTCCACTCTGATGTTGTATAGCTACTGTTGATGAGTTCCTGGAATTGCGCTTTGGTCGGCGTGCGCCAGTCAGGCCCCCAGTTTACATAGGCCGCATCATCCTCCGGATCAAGTTCTGTCTTATTGTCAACATAGCCCAAGTTACTATTGTCGCAGTATTTTGTTGCTCCAATATCCCATCCGCCACCCCATTTATAGGTAGGCGCGATGTATTTAGTTCTTGTGTAGCTATTCGTAGCATTATAGTTTATTTCATTGCTATAATCATCTTGGCCATAAGGAACCGTCTCGCCAAAGGCAAAGTAGTCACCATAGTCCTCCGGATTCGTCGCTCCCACGTTACAGGTAGCCCACAGCGTACCGCTCGGCAGACCCAGGTCAACGTAATTGTCAGTTGTAGCACTATGAACGGCACGCACATTCACAAGGCATTGTGCCGAAACACCACTTCCATCAGCAGCCGTACAAGTGATGACGGCAGAACCATAGTCGTTCGTTATCACCTTTCCTGCGTTTGTCACCATAGCAACATTGGTGTCGCTGCTGCTCCAAACCACATTATCGTTTGCGGCGTTGTCTGGCAGCACCGTTGCGGTAAGATATACCTGTTCGTCCTTTTCAAGAGTCAGCATCGTCGAAGACAGCGTGATGCCCGTCACCATTTGCGTCACCACAACATGACATTCGGCCCACGCACCGCTGAATTGGTCTTCAGCCCAAATCCAACATTCACCGCCAGCCACAGCCGTTACCAAACCGTTCTCGTCGACAGTAGCCACATTCTCGTCACCCGTGTTCCAAACAATCATGGCAAACGCATCCTGGGGCGTGATCGTTAATGTCAACTGGGCGGTAGAACCCGAGTTCATAGCAAGCTCCGTATGATTGACTTGAAGATCCGTAGCCATCGAGCCTGAGTTCGCCCAGTACGTATATTCTCCCGTCCCTGTATCATAGGTCAGCAGGTAGTTATCCTCCACTTCCTGTAATATGATCGTGGCGACAGCCCTTCCTTGGGAATTGTATAACATGAGTGAACCCTGATAGGGACGGAACTTGTAAGTAACCGCATCTCTGTACGGGCTGGAGCCGACGGTACTATCCGCGTTCAGCTCAAGTTCCTCGTAATTTGTTCCATACCACGTGCCCACCACCAGCGAATTGTCCACCATGTAGGGGCTTCCACCAACGTTGATGGTCTCCTTGGGCGACTTGCCCACAGCCACATTCACTACGCTTGTGACATCCGTAACGGTCACCTGTCCGTCACCATTCATGTCCCCCTTCACCAGCGTCTGTCCCCACATCGCCGTCACGCTCACCAGCGCCAGCAACAAAGAAATAAAAAGTCTTTTTACCATTGTTATCATAGTTCTATTTTTCTTTTCGTTTTGTGACCACAAAAGTACGAATAAGTTTTGAAGAAACAAAAGTAAAGCACAAAAAAAGTCCCGGCAAAAGCGTCGGGACTTTACTGAAAGTTTTGGGGATTGCTAGAGCAGGCCAGCGGCTGCGCTTGCCGAAACGGCACTTGCTCCTTGCCGCCTTCGGAGGAGCAAGTGCAGTATCGGCATCAGTCGCCTACGGATTAATGTAGGAAAATGAGAACTTTTGAAACAGCGAGGGCAGAGAGATGCTGGCATCATCTTTGCCGAGTCGCGACAAAAGTCAGCGAAGCTAAAATGAGAAAATGAGAACCCCATCGTCTGGCCAACGATGGGGTTTTCGTGCAAATCTGCAAATCTGCAAAAATATTTTAGTAGTGTGTCTTTTTCGGGGTCTTTATATGCCCAGCTTCTTGCGGATGGCCTTGGGGATGGCGTTCTTGTTGACAAGGTAGTCCATGGTGTTGGCGGCAATGAAGGCCTTGGTCATGTACCATGTTCCTTTGTAGTCGCCTGTCTCGCCCCATGAGTTCTTCACGAGGTAGTACTCGCGTCCGTTCTGGTCCTTGGCAATGCCGTAGATGAGCATACCATGATCGTCGGTCAGTTCCCAGTTGTCGAAACGCTCTTGGCGCAGTTCTTGTGTGGGCACGATTTCGGGCACGGTGCAACCCAGTGAATCAATGAGATTCTTCTTCTTTGCGGCGGTCATCTTCAACCACTTGGCCATGTCGCTGCCAGCGAGGCTCTCGGTGGCCTTGGTGTCGATGGCGTAGGCCAAACCTTGACGGGTGAAGCCCTCTTCTGAAACATCACCGCCCCATGCCACAGTGTAACCATTCATCACGGCATTGTCGATGATTTGCATCATCTCGTCGATGGGCACATTGTAGGAGAGAGGGAAGCGCCAATTGTCCTGCACCTCCACGGCGAAACCAGTGTAGAAGGGATGGTGGGTGTAGGAGGTAATGCTGACGTAGTCGTTGAAGTCAAGGCCGAGGCTTGCAGCAAAAGACTTTGGCGTGTACTCCTTACCTTCGTAGTTGAACTTTTCGGGGCACTTGCCCAGATAGGCGTCGAGGATGCCCTGCAGTCCCACTTTCCACTGGTTGGAGATTTTCTTGGCGGAACTTTTTGCGATGGCAGCCACATAGGGCTCGAGCAGCGAGAAGAACTCGTTGAAATTGTTCAGCGAATCGCCGTAGAGCGAGCCGGGGAAGGGCATGGCGCCCTCGGGGCAGATGCCGTGGGTCTTCAGCGTGGCCAATACGTCTTCGGCAGAGCCTCCTTGTGCAAACTGACAGTCGCCGTGGTAGCGCACAACTTGCGTGGCGCGTTCCATGTACGTCTTGTTGGCTACGAAAGATTCGCAGAGGTCCATCTCCTTGCCTGTTGCCTTGAGGATTTCAGCCTCGAAGAACGAGATTGTGCTGTAGTCCCAGCACGTGCCACTGCGGTTTTGGTCCTTCACGCTTGTGATGGGGTTCTCCTTCACAATGGTGAACACGGGTTTGTTACTCTTGACAGAGTCCTTTGGTTCTTCTGCCTGTGCACCGATGGCCATCAGTGCCAACAGTGCGAGGGTAAATAGTTTTTTCATATATAAAAGTTTAACAGCCCCTCTCCGACTCCCCCGAAGGGGGAGAGAAATAGTATGGGCAAGGTTATTATTTATTATCTATTATTTATTATTTATCATTTATTCATAAAGTTCTCGACTTCGTCGATGTGATAAGGTATGCGCTTCTCGCCGAGGAAACGGCAACCGTCGTGGGTGATGAGAATGTCGTCTTCGATGCGGATGCCGCCGAAGTCCTTGTAGGTTTCAAGAAGGTCGAAATTGAGGAAGTCCTTGCAATGCCCACTTGCGCGCCACTCATCGATGAGTGCGGGGATGAAGTAGATGCCTGGTTCGTCGGTCATGACGAAACCTTCTTGCAGGCGACGACCGCAACGCAGGCAATTCGTGCCGAACTGTTCCAAGTTGGGGCGTACCTCATCGTCGAAACCCACGTAAATTTGTCCTAGGCCCTCCATGTCATGCACATCCATGCCCATCATGTGACCGAGTCCGTGGGGGAAGAACATGGCATGGGCTCCAGCCGCTACGGCTTCGTCCACGTCGCCTTTCATCAGTCCCAACGCTTTCAGACGTTCTGTCATCAGTCGGGCCACGCCGAAGTGTACGTCCCACCATTTCACTCCTGGGCGGGCAAGGCTGAGAGCGTAGTCGTGGCAGTCCACCACGATTTGGTAAATCTCTTTTTGGCGTTGGGTGAACTTGCCGCTAATGGGCGTCGTGCGCGTGTGGTCAGAACAATAGTTTTCGTTGGTCTCCGCACCGCAGTCGCACAGCATCAGGCGTCCTGCCTCCAGTGGGGCGGGCGAGGGGTAACCATGCATGATTTCGCCGTGCATGGAGAGAATGCTGGGAAAGGAAACGATGCAACCTTTCGAAGAGGCGATGCCTGAGATGCGTCCCGCAATCTCTTGTTCCGTCACACCTGGGCGGCACATCTGCATGGCGGTGGTGTGCATTTCGTAGCCAATGGCGCACGCACGTTCTATCTCCTCAATTTCCCCTTGCGATTTCACGGCACGCTGGTCCACGACGGCCTTGATGAGTTCCACACTGGCTTCCTCGCGCTGCTTGGAGGGATGTATGCCAGTGAGGTCCATGAGTTGAATCATGAGGTCGTGGCGATAGGGAGGGAGAAAATGTATCTTGCGCCCTTGTCGCTTCGCTTTTTCCACAAGCACGGCCAGCTCCTTCATTGGGGCGCTATTTGCCACGCCCGACTGATGGGCCATGTCTGCCACCGAATCCACTTGACCAAACCAAACGATGTCTTCGATGTCTATGTCATTGCCAATCAGGTATTCCTTGCCTTCGTCGGCATCCAACACGCCCACCAATCCCTCGCGGTGCTGGCCAAAGTAGTAGAGGAACGACGAGTCTTGTCTGAACTTGTAGGCATTCGAGGGGTAGTTGCACGGCGAATCATTGTTGCCAAACAGGACAATCAGTCCGCTTCCGATGCGCTCGCGCAGCACGCGGCGGCGCTCTATGTAGGTTTGTTTGTCAAATAACATATTCTTTTAGTTTTTCAATTCTATCTTTCCCTTGTGGCCAATTCTGGCCTCGCTCTTTGGCACGTCGGCCTCACTCAGCGATTTCATCTCCAAGGCTGCGCGATGCATTTTGTCGCGACGAGGTCCGATTCCACGTTCTTGGAGCATGGAATGGATTTGCCCTGAGAGGAAACGTCCCTCATGGTCAATCTTTATTTCCACCAAAGGTGCATAGCCCGATATGCCAGTCAGGTTGACATTATAAGGAGTGCAGAAATTGCCGAGGCTATACGCGATAAAACGTCCCTTGTACACCTCGATGGCACGAGTGACGTGAGGCCCATGACCATAGACAACATCCGCTCCGTGATCAATGCAGAAGTGTGCCAATTGGCGCAGCGAACCGCGATTCTCGCCCAAGAAGGTTTCGCTGCCTTGAGGCAAATGGTTGCGCGTGCGCCCTTCTGCACCTCCGTGGAATGATACGATGACCAAATCTGTTTCTTTCACCAACTTATCAACAATGCGCTCCACTGTCTCCAAGTCTGTGTGCTTCAGGGTGTAGGCATTGTGGCCAAAGGCGCAAATGCCGATGTGCAGTCCTTGTCGCTCTATGACCACACTCTCCACCCTGCCTGCGATGCCAGAGTAGAGGATGTCCATGCTGTCAAGGCAGTGCTCTGTTGATTCTATGCCCTCCAAACCAAAATCATTGGCGTGGTTGTTGGCCATGCTCAGATAGTCAAATCCAGCTTCTTTCAGCAAGTGGGAGTAGCTCGTGGGTGTACGAAACGAATAACTGTTGGGTCCATTGCCCGTGGTGGTCTTGCGTGCGTCGCACAGTGTGCCCTCCAAGTTGCCCACGGCCAAGTCGGCACTTTTCAAGATGTATTTTGCATCCTTGAAGAGGTCGCGCCCGTCGTTCTGAGGCAGCATAATCGAAGGGAAAGTTGTTCCCATCATGATGTCGCCTGTCATAGCAATGGTGAGTGTGTCTTGCGCCAGTGCTGGGACAATGTGAGCATGGGAAAATGAGAGAATGAGAAATATGAGCAATAACTGCAGCTGCCTTTTCATGTATCGTAAAAGGTTAATGATTTAACAGATTAATGGCGCAAAGATACGATTTAGAGAGTGAAAAAGCAAGTAATCCTTACAATTATTCGTGCAAGCATATCTTTTTCCATTGCCGAAAGCATTTTGCTGCTCTAAATTTGTTTATGCGCTCGATTTTCACTATCTTTGCGCCCGAAAATAAAATAATCATTATTATATATATGGAAAAGATTCAAGAACTCACCGAGAAAATCTTCCGTGAGGGAGTTGAGAAAGGCCAGCAGGAGGCAGAGCGCATCGTAGCCGAAGCCAAAGCACAGGCCGAGAAGATTGTGGCTGAGGCCAAGGAACAGGCACAGACCATAGAGAACGTGGCCAAGAAGAAGGCCGCAGAACTGGATGCCAACACCAAGAATGAGTTGAAGCTCTACACGGGTCAGGCACTGAACGCGCTGAAGAGCGAGGTTGCCAACGTGCTGACCGACAAAGTTGTCGGCGAAGAGGTGGACAAACTGGCTCAGGACAAGGACTTCCTTGGCAAATTTGCCGTAGCCATGGCTGAGAAGTGGAATGCCGACGAGGCTCCCGTCATCAGCAGTGCCGATGCAGACAGTCTGAAGGCTTACTTTACGAAGCATGCCAAGGCGCTGCTGGATAAGGGCGTGAAAATAGAGAAAGTGAACGGCGTGGAGACGCTCTTCACCATTCAGCCCGAGGACGGAAGTTACAAAGTTCAGTTTGGCAAGGAAGAGTTCGAAAGCTATTTCAAGGCTTTCCTGCGTCCGCAACTTGTGGAAATGTTGTTCTAAAGCATAATACATAAAATTCATAATTCATAATTCATAATGCATAATGCATAATAGGCCTATGGCGAGACTGTGTGTTTCAACGCGCAGCAGAATTATGAATTGTGAATTACGAATTATGAGTTGAAAAAGATGAGTAACTATTATTGTTTAATGGCAGGACTGCCCGACATCAAGTTGTCGGACACGAAACCTGGCTACTCCATCGCCGAACTGCGCGAGGCATTGCAGGCTGAGATTGGGAAGTGTGACGAACGCCTGCTCCACTTCCTGTTTCTGCGCCACGACTGCCAGAATGTGGTACGTCTGTTGAAGGACGGCGAGGCAGAATTGGAGCCGAACGGCAACTACACTCGCGAGCAATTGCAGGAACTGATAGAGCAGGCAGCCGAAGTGGATTTGGGCAAGACCGACTATCCCAAGTTCCTGATTGATTTCGTACGTGAGTATGGCGAACAGGCGGGGCAGGATGGCTGGTATGCCGAGGACGAAGTGCTGATGCAGTACTATTGTTATTGCACCCAGCACTGTGGCAATGCCCTGATGCGCCGTTGGTATCAGTTGAACTACGACGTCACCAACTTCATGACCGCCATGATTGCCCGCAAGCAAGGTTGGAAAGTGGCAGATTTCGTGAAAGGTGAAGGTGAGGTGCAGGAGATGATTCGTACCAATGATACGAAGGATTTCAGTCTGAGTGCACTTTATGACTTTGTGCCCGAAGTGATGAAGATTGTGGACGAGGACGACCCCGTGCGCAAGGAACAAATGCTCGATGCCCTGAAGTGGAACTGGTTGGAGACGGAAACCTTCGGCGACACCTTCTCAGTCGAGGCTCTCTTTGCCTATCTGTGCAAGCTGGAGATTCAGGAGCGTTGGTCGCACCTCGACCCCGAGCAGGGCAAGGAGACTTTTGAGCAAATTATCAAAGACCTCCGTTCCGAAGCAGAAGTGCCAGCAGAATTCTTGAGGTAATTCACAATTCATAATTCACAATTCATAATCATGAAGGATGTAGAGAGCAACATCATTGTGGGCAAGAGCAAGGCTTTCGCCATCCGGTGCATACGCTTGCGTACTTATCTTTGTGAGAAGAAATGTGAATATGAAATATCCAAGCAATTACTACGCAGCGGAACAAGTATTGGTGCAAATGTCAAGGAAGCCTTGCGTGGCCAAACTCGTCCGGACTTCGGTGCGAGAATGAACATTGCCCTGAAAGAAGCCAGCGAAAGCGAATACTGGATAGAACTATTACAAGAAACTGATTTTTTGAACTTCGATGAAAGCGAAAGTCTTCTGAAAGATTGCAGAGAGCTGATTAAGTTGTTGACAAGCATTGTGAAAAGTACTTTCAATGCGCCAGCTTAATTATGAATTATGAATTAACAATTATGAATTAAATAAAAATGACAAAAGGAAAAGTTAGTGGCGTAGTCTCCAACATGGTGACCCTCCGTGTGGATGGTCCTGTGGTGCAGGGAGAAATATGCTACATCACAACTGGCGGCGACCGTTTGATGGCCGAGGTCATCAAGGTCATCGGTCAGGACGTGTACGTTCAGGTGTTTGAAAGCACCCGTGGCCTGAAGGTCGGAGCAGAGGCCGAGTTCACTGGCCACATGCTCGAGATTCAGCTTGGCCCCGGTATGCTCAGTAAGAACTATGACGGTCTGCAGAACGACCTCGACAAGATGGAAGGCGTGTTCCTGAAGAGAGGTCAGTACACCGAACCCCTCGACGCCGACCGCCTCTGGGACTTTGAGCCTCTGGCAAAGGAGGGCGACAAGGTGCAGGAGAGCGACTGGTTGGGCAAGGTGGAAGAAAACCACCAACCCCTGAAGATCATGGTTCCCTTCCAGATGAAGGGCGTGGCTACGGTGAAGAGCATCGTGCCCGCAGGTCAGTACAAAATTCACGACACCATCGCAGTGCTCGAGGATGAGCAGGGCAACGAGGTGAAGGTGGATATGGTACAGCACTGGCCCGTGAAGTTCGCCATGACCAACTACAAGCAGAAGCCCCGCCCCTTCAAATTGCTGGAAACGGGTGTGCGCACCATCGACACTTTCAACCCCATCGTAGAGGGTGGTACGGGTTTCCGCCCTGGTCCCTTCGGTACGGGGAAGACTGGGCTTC
>JAEEGL012003445.1_pt1 | contig 31805 bp, 22 predicted proteins | sample 9134231 | NCBI WGS metagenome assembly JAEEGL01 (sample SAMN16246548, study PRJNA631951) | gut metagenome | biome: gut microbiome; feature: rumen; material: fiber-attached | host: Bos | place: Iran: Karaj | collected 2018-10 | reverse complement strand
CTCCCCGAATGCGTCCAGCGAAGACAGGCAAAGATCCCCGCCCAGGGTGGCTGCGTCCAGTACCGCTGTTTTCATGATACATTCCTTTCCTTCCGTAGTTTTACGGGAGTCCGTTTTCTCCTGCGGCTGCTTCTTCCGCCGCGGCCTCTTTCGCCGCTTCAATCACCCCGTAGAACGCCGGTTTCGGATTCCGGCTCTTGTCAAACAGCAGTGGATTTTCTCCGGTCCGCCAGCTCATATTATCCGTCAGGCCCCATACCTGAACCGCTTCCGTCTGGTCGCTGTACCGAAGCATTAACTGCATAATCGCCTTATATCTTTCTTTTTGTTTTTGCAGATCTCTTTCTGTCGGGTTTTTGACACCGATATCAAGCTCGCTGACCCGCAGCCGGAGCCCAAGCGCCGCAATCGAATCCACGGCTTTGGTAATCAGCGAAATGCCCGGGTCCAGCAGGTTATGGTGCATCTGGAATCCATAGCCGTCAATATTGCCTTCCGGAATCAGCTGTTCCAGCAGTCTGGTAATGCCGGACAGCTTTCCGCCGTTTGCGGTATTATAGTCGTTATAGTACAGCAGCGTCCCTTCCGGGGCGTACTTCCGGGCGTATTCAAACGCTCTTGCCACATAATCCTCCCCGATGGTTTTGTACCAGTTGGAGGATTTGCGCAGCCATTTGGACTGGTCGTCAATGGCTTCGTTCACCACGTCCCAGGACACAATCACGCCCGGATAGCGGTCGTTTGTCCAGGTCATAACTTCCCGGATATAGTTTTCCATCCGGGCCAGCATGACTTCCCGGGATACCATCGGATTGGCCGTGTCGTATCCTTCATGGAAGAAGGCCTTCGGCGTCTGGCTGTGCCAGACCAGCACATGGCCATGCACCTTGATGCCGTTTTCCTTTGCGAAATCCAGCAGCGGCCGTGCGGAACCAAAGTGGACGGCTACGGCGGTTTCATCTTCTTTGGCCTGTTCCCGGCACCTGGATATATCCAGTACCGCATCCGGTTTCAGTTCGTTTTCAGGCGTCAGGATGCTGAAATGTTTCAGAATCAGCTTTGTCAGCCGTCCGTCGCTGAGCGCACTTTGCGGTACCGCCGCGCCAAAGTCAAATTTACCGGCATACGCTTCCTTGATACTCGGCACCGTTTCATCGGCCAAAGCAGAAATAAGGCAGCTGAACGCCAGCAGAATCACCAGCAGGATCGATCCGGTTTTCTTCATCGTCAGATTCCTTTCTCAATATACTCAGGAAAAACTGCTGTCCGTATTGTACACTGAATCCCGGATCATTTCAATCACATCGGCTTTCCCGGAACAAAGAAGGGACCGTCCTTTGGGGACGGTCCCGGGGTGTCGAGCTTTGGTTCCGGACTGAAAATCAATCCGGAAATCCTTACGGAAAAGGATTCAGCAATTATTCGACAGCAACACCGTTGAAGACGTCGCAGCGATACTGCCAGGCTTCACGGGCAGCTTCCACGATTTCGGCGGGAGTGCCGCTGCCCAGCGCCCAGTACAGGGTGCTGCCCATGACGGTGTTTTCGTCGCCCAGCAGGTACTGCAGGTTGGCCACAGCGTGTCCGGTGGTCTTCAGCATGCCGAAGGTCTCGTCCACAGCGCGGTCATCGGTGAAGTCATACTTGTTGCCGATCCAGGCCGTCTCCTGATCCACACCGGGAGTGGGATAGGTGTACAGCGCGTAGATCTGCTGCAGTTTCAGGGAAGTCTCTTCATCGTAAACGTTCGGGATACCAATGATGTTGTTGACAGCCGCATAGTAGTAGTCGTCAGCATCGGGTCCCTTCGGGAACGCGACGTAGCCCCACTCGAAGTCGCAGCTCTGCATCAGGGCGTTGGCGCCGAAGCCTTCGTAAGCCTGGCCTACGAAGAAAGCAGTGGTGCCTTCCTTCCAGAAGCCTTCGAACCAGTTCCATTCACCGTCGGGAGCGATGGCATCCTTGCTCGCCATGTACTTATCGCCCCATTCCTGGCGCTTCGCGATACCGGCCAGGCAAGCGTCGCTGTCAGCGGTGATGGCCAGTTTGCCATCCGCGTCATAGTCGAAGAAGTTGGCTTTGTTGCCGTACACGCAGCCGCGCAGCAGGCGGTCGCCGTTGCCGGTCAGGGCCCAGATATCGTAGATGCCGTCGTTGTCGGTATCCTGCTGGACTTTGTCCATGTAGGATTCGAACACGTCCCAGGTCCAGGTGCCATCAGCCTGATGGTCATAGATTTCGTTGTAGTCGATACCGGCATTCGCCAGGACCTTCTTGTTGAAGAAGATGCCTTCACGGGGCTCGTCGTATCCGGCCAGCACGCCGTATACCTTGCCGTCCTTGGTCATGAAGCTAATAACAGACTGCAGCCACTGCTCACCGGACAGGTCGATGGACCAGGGCATATACAGGTTATTGGCCAGGGGGCCGCCCGCGAAGTTCGGGTCGATCATGATCAGGCACAGTTCGGAAGCGTCCTTATCGGTAACCTTGTTGGCCAGCTCCTGGGGATTCTCCTGCCAGCCCTTCCAGTTCTTTTCTACGATCTTGACGTTGCAGGTGGCTTCGAGCCAGTCACGGTAATCGTAGAGCAGCTGGGTCTCGTCATCGGGATCAGCAGTACGGTCGCTGTGTTCTTCGTCGCCGCTGCTCCACCAGTCATAAATGTAGACTGTCTGTCCGCCGAAGTCCAGGCCTTCGGGAACTTCCGGATAACCTTCGGGCGTTTCAGCCAGGGCGCCGCAAATACCCATCAGCATCATCGCGGCCAAAACCAGAGCAATGATTTTCTTCATACAAGAAAACCTCCTTTAATATTTCCCTACGAATCCACTCCCGGATCCGTATAGGTTCAAGATTGTTAAGCGAACCCTCGCTTTAGCAGGAAAATTATATACCATCCGTCCTGTTTATTCAAGTACCGGAACAGTTTTTTTTCGGAACGCGGTTATTCCTTGGAACCGGTCATTACAAGGCTCTTGACGAACGTTTTCTGGGTGAAACAGTACAGAATAATCAGCGGCACGCAGCAGATAAACACGCCGACCGCGATCAGCTGCATCTGCCGGGCGATCGGAACGTTGGCGTATTCCGATCCCTGGGGCGCCAGCCTTTTCTGGATGATCGCGGAAAGACTGCTCAGCTGTTTGGAATAGATCGTATAGCCGGACAGGAAGTTCTGGGTATAGAACAGATCCGTCCACTGCCAGACGAAGCTGAACAGGAAGCAGCTGGCGATGGTGGGAACGGCGTCCGGAAGCATGATCTTCACGAAGGTATGGAATGTGCCGCATCCGTCCACATACGCCGCTTCTTCGAGGCTTTCCGGCACATTCTTGAAATACTGCCGGAGCATGTAGATATACAGTCCGTTCTTCAGGCCCATGCAGGTCAGCCCCATCATGGTATACGGCCAGATCGAAGTCCGGATATTGATATCGCTACCGGTAATGGCCTTGATGATACCGAGGATATCAAAATGCTGGAACCGCAGGTAGAGCGACGTCTGGATGGTTTGCGGCGGAATGATGATCAGCAGGACCACGCAGGCGAACCAGAACTTTTTCAGCGGGAAATCATATCTCGCGAATCCGTACGCCACCAGCGTGGTGGAGATGATCTGGCAAACGGACATGACGAAGGAAATCCATACCGTGTTGATCAGTGATTCCGGCATTTCGAGGAAATCCGCCACCAGCTCATAGTTTTCCAGCGTCAGATGTCGCGGCAGCAGCTTGATCGTGGAATCCGTAATGTCATCAGCCGACATCACGCTCAGGCAGAACCTTGTAATCAGCGGCTGGATGATCATGAAGCACAGGCCGAACATCAGCAGCGCCCGAACCACCGATACAGTGACGGATCCGATCCGCCGTTTCAGCAGATAACCGCCGCTGCGCCTGTTCCGGTCCCTGAAGCTTTTATTCTTTCCGATGAAAACCGTATTGCTTTTACTCATATGATTTCACCACCCGCGTAATAATGAATGCGCTGATGCCGATGAAGAGGATTGCGACGCCGAAATAAATCCAGCTTTCGGCGGAAGCGGCGCCGAAGTCCATCGAGGTGCCATACATTAAGTCCCTCGTAATATGCTTCATTACCGCGTTGTCGTTTTTCATGAAGAAATCGATGATAGTATAGATGGTATTGACCAGCAGCAGCGGGCTGACCATCGGGAATGTGATTTTCCAGAAAGATTCCCACCCGGAACAGCCTTCCACCTGGGCGGCCTCATACAGGGAAGGTGAAATGGACTGCAGTCCGCTCAGGAAGATAATGATCTGGATACCGCTCGCCATAACGATGTCGTAGATGGCGTCAATCATCTGGAAAATGACCTCGAACACACTCCCCGCCACACCGGATACCTGCAGCAGGTCCTGCAGCGATTTGGATATATCGACGCCGGATGATTCCCGGACTGATTCGGAGATACTGGCCATCAGGTTGAAATTCTGGTTTTCGCTTTCCAGTCCGGGCAGTACGCCGGACGCCAGAATCACGGGCAGGAAGAAGATGACGCGGCACAGCGTTCTTCCCTGGAATTCCTGGTTCAGGATGACTGCGATCACAAAGCTCATGACTAGCGTGGCAATCACATTGATGGCCATCCTGCCGATTTCATCCACCAGCAGCTGGTTGAAGTTCGGGTCCGTCATGAACGCATACTTGTAATTGTTCAGCTGGATATACGTCAGCTCTCCGGACAGGATGTTGACCTTGCTGAAGCTCATCTGCAGCGAATGGAACAGCGGTCGAACCATAAACGCCAGGAAGCCGATGATGAAAGGGAGAATGAACAGGTAGCCAACCCTCGCCCTTTTGCCGGAAATGGTATGGTACACCTTGCTCCGGGGCAGAAACAGCATGCTGAATGACTCGGAAACTCCGGAATACCAGTGTTCCCTGTATTTGCGGTCTTTCTTGCTCACTGCGCGCTCCCCCTTTTCACCAGATAGCTGTTTCCGGGAATCTCAACGCCGTCCTTCGTGATATACTGGACATTGCTGTAATTGACGTAAACAATCGTTCCGTCCTCATACACCGTCATGCGGACCTTGTCGTTGTATTCTTCGGCTGCGTTTTCGGCCGCCTCCGCTTCGTCATCCGAACCTTCGGCATGATCTTCAACCGCCTCCGCTTTGATCTTCGGAAGATATTCATGCCGGACAATCCGCTGTCCGTTCAGCCCTTTCATATCCTCCTGATAAGCCTGTACTGTTTTAAGGAATTCTTCTTTCCAGCGGTCGTAGGACGATCCGGTATAGCAGCTGTAGGCTGTGTCCTGCAGAACGGACGCGTCCGATTTCATAAAGCTGTAGCTCAGTCCGGCGCCGTATTCCGCGCTTTCCAGGATCATTTTGCGGTAATCGCCGGACAGGTTGGCTGCTTCGCCGGTATAGTCCTTGAGTCCGTGGACAGCAATCTGGTAGAAGGGCACCGACCGTTCGATCAGCGTATGGCCGTTGCCTGATAAATTCATGTCGGTCACCAGATCGGCATATGGCAGCGCGTAATCGTTGCCCTCCTTGATGCTGATCTTCAGGCCCTGATCCTGGGCTTTTTTCAGCGTGTCAACGTTCATTGCCTTGACGTCTTCCCGGGCAACCGGCTCTTTGTAATAATAATCCGCGCAGAGCAGATTTCCGATATCGCGGAACGCAACGCCGCCGGCCTTAGCTTTGCCGAGGCTTTCAATCAGCCGGTCCGCGTATTCCGAAGCGATCTTCGGCTTCACCAGATAATAATTGTCAGCGTTCTTGTCCTGCAGGAAAGTCACGATATTATAGGAATACAGCGTGACGACTTCCTTTGTCGCGAACCGGGCGGCGTGCATGTATGGCATAAAGCCTTCCGAAAGATCGCTGTCGTAGGCAAAACAGCTGATCCCGTCAAAATAAAGCGAAACGCCTTTTTCTTCGGCCTCGGAGATGAGCCGGTCCATTCCTTTCTGCCCGCCCAGCTCGTTCAGTACATTAACGCCGGTAATAACCTTCTGCCGGACGCCGCCGTTGAACCAGCCGGTCATCCTGATGTTCAGGTTTTTGATACCGGAAAGATCATCGATGATCTCACGGCTCTGGTCAAATGTGGTGGTCGCCACAACGGAATCCACCGGCACGCCCAGTTTCGGAACCACCTTGTTGATGGCGCCGATCAGTTCCACGTTCACCGGTACGTCTTCGCCGGCTTTCACGTCCTGGTATTCATCCAGGCTCCGCAGGTAATCCCCATATGCGGTCGCCATGTCAGAGTATGAGTTTCCGTCCAGGAAGCGATAGCGCTGAACAATTTTCGCGTCATCCAGCACTTTTTCAAACATCAGCACCCGCTCGGTGGATGTTCCGCCCAGCTGGAAATCCCCGAAGTGCAGCAGCTTGTAGTCGCAGTACGCGTAATTATAGTTATGCTTTTTGTTTCCGGCAGTGTCCGCGAAGATGCCGCCGTATGCGCTGGCACCTTCAATCATGCAGATAAATGAACCGTTTTTCTGGCTCATGCCGAAAACGCAGAAAGCGTTTTTCGCTTCACTGATGGCTTCTGTTCTCTCTTCGCCGTAATCCTGGCCATAGAAGTTTGTGTAGTAGTTATTGTAACTCTCGATGGATCCGTCGGTATAAGGAATGATACCGCCGCTTCCGTCCGGCACCAGGATAAAGCCTTCTGTATTCGTATCGGCTGAGCCAAACATCGGAAGTACGGCCAGGCTGGTCGGCGGATGATTCGCGTCATACAGAATATCATCATACGGGACTTCCACAATCAGATCCCCATCTTTCAAAGTGTAGATCACGGAAACATTGTAGAAGTTCTTGGCGTTGATCTTTCTTTCGGTAATATTCACGTCGTCAATATCGCGTTCCGCCATATTGTAACCGAGTCGTTTGAAATACTTCTCTGTTTTGTCTTTGTTCAGCGCATTATCCAGGTCGGCTTTGTAAACATAAAGTATCTCGTCGCCGATAATGATTCCGCGCTCGATCAGCGACGCTTTTTCATCTTCTTTCAGTTTTGCCGGGTCTTTTTTGGAATACTTGTCTTTGACCTTTTTCGCATCCTGTTTGGAAAACCCGGCTTCGGTCATTTTATCCACCAGTTCGTTGTATCTGGCTTCCGTCATCGCGATCGGAATGATATAGTCTCTGTCAATTTCTCCGATGGCGTAATCGACCCGGATGGAACAATTCTCTTCATCTACAGTAATCAGGTAATTCCTGTTTTTGATGGAATAGCCGAAATTGGGTAGTGTGTCATCCTTTGCTTTTCCGTTTTTATGATATGTGAGTGTTAGCGTTGACCCGACCAGATAATGATTCTCCGAATCGTGCAGAGTATTTTTTTCGGGATCATAGTCCCAGTCCGCCGGATTGGAATACCAGACCTGGTCGCTGCCTTCCTTCCGGATCGTGAAATGGGTGTTGCTCCTGTCCATCTCCATGGTTAGGATCCCGTTGCTGATCGTAACCGGTGTATCCTCATCGGCATATGCGTGAAGTACCGGGGTCCGGCCGGATTCCGGCTCTTTTTCGGTGTAAATGGGAATGAACACGAATATGACCAGCGCGGCCAGCGCGGCCAGGACAATCAGCCACGGGAGCAGCCGGCGGAAAAGTGTTTTGTTTCGATTCATCGTCTTCACTCTCCTTTAATTCATTCTGAAGACAATTTCCCGATAGAAACTGTAGAAGAATGCGTACGCGTCGGTCAGCAGGCTGAAGAACACCAGCAGCAGGAAGATGATGATGCACGCGCCGACAACCGTTACGATCAGGAAAATGAACGTTTTTCCGGGACCGTAATCATGGATTTCCATCAAGCCGACAAATACCAGGAATACGCTCCACACCACGCTTAACCCCAGCAGCACGGTATAGAAGCTTCCCTCCTCATATGTCAGGCCGTTACTGATCAGCGTCGCCGGCAGCTGAATCATGATATAGGGAACCAGGGCATAGCACATGCCCATATAGATGTCCCTGAAACGGCCTTTCCCTTCAAACAGTGTCGTCATTGCCCAGTTGGCGATACATAGTATGATAAAAGGGAGCGCCAGGGACGCCGCTTCTTCAAATACATTGATATGCTGAATCGGCGAAGAGATAAACTGGAAGCTGGTGCAAATCAGTTTGATAATCCGCGTGAACAGGAACAGGAACAGGAAGGTATTGGCGGCGGCAATGCTGCCCCGCTTTTCATGGATCATGTCCCAGAATCCGTCAAACGGATGCGTGATAACATACAGCGCGTAGCGAAGCGACGCCCTGTATCTGCTGAACCATGCCTTTGTTTTCCCTGTACCCCCAGTTCGGGAAGCTTTAGCTGTTGTGGACTTTGCTATGCTCATGCATGACCACCTCCCATTTGGCTCTCTTGATGCGTCCGATCACCAGCGGTACAATCAGCAGGACCGCGATAATCAGGGCAATCCACCAGAGGTTCTTCTCGATCCAGATCTTCCGGTATTGCTTGAATGCCCGTCCGTAGTCTTCCTGGTCATGGGCCAGTTTGAAGTAATCCATCGCCTCTTCATACTTTTCCTCCCGAAGCATCGACCTGCCGATGCCGCGGAATGCCGACGGATAATTGGCGTTCAATGCCATAACCTTTTCCCACAGGGCGGCGCTCTTTTCATATTCGCCCATCAGGTAGGTGTCCACCGCGTCGTAAATCATCCGGCCGTATTCGGTCGGCGTGAAAACCGTGATGCTGTTCTTCTTGTCGTCCAGAACAATCAGGTTATACCCCATGTGGTCCAGCGCGATCGGTTCGTCAAAAGCGCCGTCCAGGGCGCCTTTGGTTCCGAATGCCCACAGCATGATTCCCTGGCTGTCGTACCCGAACAGCCGTCCGCGGGTACCGTCCAGCGCCACGTAAATTTCATTTTTCATGGCGGTGATATCCACCATTTTGCTGGGGCCGTATTTAATGGAGACGTCGTTCCCGTCTTTCCAGTCCAGGTCGCCGATGGGAGGATACCGGTCGTTTTTGATCAGGATATCATTGCCGAGGCTGTTCAGCCGGCGGATCGGCTTGGCCGCGTCAGACTTCAGGTCCCAGCTGTCGAAAACGGTCGTGGTCGCGTAGATGAAGTCCTTTTCATCGATATACATGTTCTTGTATTCGGTCGGAACAAAACTCTGGGAGGCCGCGCGCTGTTCCTTCGTCATAAAATAACGTTTCCAGATATAGCTTGCCATATCCACCTTGACCGCGTTGGCGCCGATATAGCCGGAAAAGACCGTGTCAGCTTCATATTTCAGGAAACCTTTATTGACGTTTGTGGCCAGGACGTACAGCCGGCCGGAGACGTCCACCGCGATTTTGGACGGCAGGAAGGCGGACGCCTGGTTGTATGTGGAGTCGTCCGGCTTGGTGAAAACCTTGACCTGGTGGAGCTCCTTGGCCGATCCGTTTTCAGCCACTGAGCACATGATCACCCGGTTGTTTCCGTTGTCGGCCACATAGATATTGCCTTCCGCGTCCACAAACAGATCCAGGATGTTGCTGAACGTATTGACGTCGGAATCCAGTACCTGGTCAAAAATCTGCACCAGGGAGAATTCTTCGGAAGCTTCGTCAAAATGAAACCAGAGGATCCGGTTGTTCCCCGTATCCGCGATATACAGGTCGTTGTTCCGGACGAACATGCCCTGCGGACTGCTGATCGCTACCCCGTTCAGTTTTTCCAGTCCCAGCGACGTGGTGTCGATCGTCGTCAGGACGCGGTAAGGATCCGGGGAAATCTGGACGTCTCCCCAGTAGTCATAATAATATGAATACGAAGTGCTGAACCCGTCCTGCTTCATGCTGTTGCTGTCGTCCGCCATAGCGGCCGGCACAGCGATCATGCAGACGGCGCACAATATCGCGGCAATTTTGACCATTTTTCTCACAGCTGATCATCCCTCCGTTATCTTTAAACTGCTCTGATTCGTTTCGGGTTAGTCCTTGATACCGGATGATGCCATGGTTTCCAGGATCCGGCTCTGGCTCAGAACGAAAATGATAATGGGAACAGACACGATGATGACTGTAGCCGCAGCCGTCTGTCCGGTACGCGCGATACCGCCGGCCTGGATCTGCTGCAGCGCGTAGACCAGCGTCTTCTTGGCTTCGGAGTAAATGACCGTCGCCGCGCTGGTATTCCACAGGCTCTGAACGCTGAAGATTATCATGGTCAGCCATGCGGGTTTCACGTTCGGCATCACGATATGCCAGAAGATGCGGAATTCACCCGCGCCGTCGATATGGGCTGCTTCGATCAGCGCGGTGGGCAGGCCTTCCATGAACTGCTTCATCAGGAACAGTCCGATCGGCGCTGCGAAAGCCGGCAGGATCAGCGCCCAGTAGGTATCGATCATTTTCAGGCGGCTCATGATCAGGTAGTTCGGGATACCGGTCACATAACCGGAGAACATCAGGCAGGTGGTAACCACGGCGAAGAACATCCTCCCGCCGGGGAACTGGTATTTGGCCAGGACAAATGCCGCCATACTGGCAATAATCAGATGGCCGAATGTACCGACGAAGGTAATCAGCACCGTATTGACCAGGTACCGGCTGAAAGGAATCCAGCTCTGTCCCATGGTGACAAACAGATCGGAGAAGTTGTCGGACGTGGGATGCCTCGGCCAGACCGTGGGCGGGAACCGGAACAGTTCATCCAGCGGTTTCAGGGAGGATCCGATCAGGAAGATCAGCGGAAACACCATCGCGAAGCCAACCAGAATCAGCAGAAAATAGATCCCGATGTCGCCTCCGATGGAACGGTTGGGGTGGCGGCGTGTAATCAGGTGTTTTTTCGGTTTCTGGATAATCTCGCCCCGGAGTTCCGCCAGGCGGTGCAGTTCATCCGCCCGGGTTTTGGGCGTCACAGGCTTGTCCACCCAGTGCTGATCCATGTGGTTGTAAAGCTTAAGGCCCTGGTCCAGTTCCAGGGTATAGCGGGTGTCATCCTTCAGGATGATCGTTACCTGCGTGGTGGTTCCGCCCCGGCGGATATTATCCATCCGGTGGAGGCGGGTATAATTCCATTCAGCGACCGGTTCAGCCTTGCCGCGGACATAGAACGCCGCGCCGGTATCGTTGGCTATCAGATGGCCGCGGTACTTCTTTCCGTCAATCAGTTTCAGCGTGCCGGAAGATTTTACAGTATTGATATCACTCATATCAGGTACCCACCCTTCCCAGCAGCGAAGCAATCGCCTTTTTGCAAAGGATCATCACCAGGAACAGCAGCGTGGCAATAGCACTGGCGTATCCCATCTCAAACCGGCTGAAACCGTAGTCGAACAGATGGGTCACCACCGTCCGGGCCGCGTAGTCGGTGGAAGGATATCCGCACAGCGCTCTCGGAACGTCGCTGACGTTGAAAGCAGTTGTAATGCTCATGACCGCGCCGAACAGCAGCATCGGCTTCATGCTGGGGAGCGTAATATGATAGAGCTCCTGCCAGCGGTTCCGGACGCCGTCCACATAACCGGCTTCATACATGCTCTTATCGATGCCCTGGAAGCCCGCGACAAAGCTCAGGAATCCAGTGCCCATGCTCATCCACAGGATGACGATAATCAGGATGGTCATCATATAGGTCGGATCCACCAGCCACAGTTTCGGCGCTTCAATCAGGCCGAACTCCATCAGGATGGAATTCAGGTAACCATAGGCGTCGCCCCGGAAGATGATGGAGAATACGGTAAACGCGTTGCCGGCGATCGACGGCGCATAGAAGATGACCACCGCCACAGCCCGAAGCCATTTTGGCAGCTCGTTGATGAACCACGCGAACATGAAGGAAAGGATATACCCCACCGGGCCGGTGATAACCGCGATCACGAATGTGTTCTTGACGGCGGTCAGGAACACTTCATCCTGCAGAATCAGGTTGATGTAGTTCTGCGCCCCGATAAACCGGGCCGGCTCCAGGATGTTGTAATACGTGAAGCCGTAGAACAGGGACGTCGCGATCGGCAGAATGAAGAAGGTGAAGAACAGGATGGCATACGGTGCGAGGAACAGATAGCAGATTTTATTCCGCTTGGCGACTGACCAGCCGTGTATCATCCGTTCACGCTTCATGGTCATATATCTGGATGCAAATGACTGTGACTGCATACGCTTTAATCCTCCTTTCCTTTCATTTAATCAAGCGGCAGGCCGAATTCTTTGCGTTTGATCCGGATTTCCTCGTTGATCGTGCGCGCGTAATTCAGCAGCGTTTCCCGCGGATCCTCTTTGGTGGTGATCACGCGGCGGATAGCGTTCGTGATGTGGCGCGTGGTGGAATAGCCGCCGGCGATTTCCGGGAAGCCCTTGGTCTGCTCCATCTGCGCTTCAAGCACTTTGATCTGTTCTTCCGACCAGGCGAGCTTCTTGAAGGCCGCTTTGTTGGCTGTCTGGTACCGGGCGCTGGCGCCGAGAATGCTTTCCATTTCCCGGCCGAAACGAACCTGCGCATCGGTGTCGACCCACCACTTCATGAACTCCCAGGCTCTTTCCTTCACCTTTTCGTCCTTGGTGGCGACCATCATACAGCACAGGCCGTTGGTCTCCACCGTATGATCAATATATGTGGTACCGTCCTCCCTGGTCCGGAGCGTACCCGGGAACAGGGTGAAGTTCCAGCGTCCGCGGATTTCCGGAGCGGAAACCATCAGCGTATTGTATGTGGCATAGGACGCGATGCCCAGCGGCATTTCGCCGCTGCGGAAGCGGCTGACAAAGTCGTACATAACCGGCAGGCCGTAGTCGTTGTACAGGCTGGTGTACTGTTTGAACGCCGCGATGCCCGCTTCGCTGTCGACCACCGTACGCTTTGCGTCTTCCTCGTAAATCTCTCCGCCGTTCTGGTAGATCATGGAGTTCAGCACGGAAATATCCGCTACGGCGATATCCGGGAACGGAACCGCTACGGTGAGGCTGTGGCCCTGGATCGTGGGCAGTTCGGCGATCAGATCCGCCCATGTGGTGTTTTCGTCAGGAATCGGCAGGCCGTATTTCGCCAGCATGTCTTCCCGGTAGAACAGCACGTTGAAATTCATGGTCTCCGGCAGGCCATATACGCCTTTGTGGCCTGTGCCGTCCTTGTAGGTCAGCGGTGTGATAATGCTGTCGTAGAACCGGGAGCGGACCGCTTCAAAATCAGGGAACTGGGTCAGGTCTTCCACCGCGTTGCGCATCGCGTAATTCACGGCGAACCAGCCGCTGACGCTCATGACCACGTCCGGCCCGTTGCCGGCCACCACGGCTGTCAGGATCGCGTCCGGCTGAACCAGTTTGACGTTGACGTTGATGCCGGTTTCCTTGGTAAACGTATCATCCACCATGGTTGTCAGCACAGTGCTCTGGTCACGGCCGGTGGTGATCCATACTTCCAGCACTTCGTCCGAATCCGCGTAGGTGTTGCCCAGGGAGTTGTAATCCACGAAGAAGGAACTGACGCAGCTGCGGATTTCATGTGCGGCGCTCTTGAAGAAATTGTCGCGTACTTCCGGCACGTCTTTCGTATTCCCGTCGGCGGTAATCACAATCAGGTCGACGTCCAGCTTGCTCTCGGACATGTTCTGCATCGCGGTTCCCAGCGACGTGATATTGTCTTTGAAGTTGGAGAAGGATTCTGTAATCCGTTCGTTGCTTTCCACAAACGTTTCCAGCTGAATCGCCAGCGTCTGGGCAACCGCTGCCCGGTCGCTCTTCTGGCCGGTGATGGAGACGATATCGTCCACGATCTTGTACAGGCGTTTGCTTTCCCGTTCCATGCGGCGGATAACGTCCGGATAGACCTGGTCCAGCTTGTAATCGCGGAATCGGTCCGGATTGGTGCCGGTCAGCACCAGGACCTTCAGGTAAATGGAATTCAGCCGGTCGATGCTTTCCTGGACTTCATTCAGTACCGGTCCCATCTCGCCCATGGTGACTTCGAGCCGGAGCCTGTGTTCTCCTTCCGTCAGGTAGAAGCGGTAAGGCGTTCCGTTTTCGTCCGCCAGCGTCCGCATTTCCCAGCTGGTATTGTAGCCGAATGTGACGGCTTCCATCGCGTCGAAAGGAATATGGTCGTCAATATACAGCGTACGGGCGGACAGTGCGCCGCGCTGGTACATCTGGCGGGCTTTGATGGAAATATTGTAGTATCCGTCTTCCGGAACGTTGATTTTCCATTCGATCCACTCGCCCGGATGGGTCCATGCGTCACCGCCGATATAATTCAGCACCGTCCGGCTGACGTCATACGGATCTGTTTCGGAAGAACTGCGGTCATACCGGGCATACAGGCTGGGGCTGCTCCGCAGGTAGGCGCTCTCACCCTGGTATGTCGCGGAATAGTTTTTCCCGGCCTCGGTCATTTCAACCGCCGGCTGGCTGTCCTTATATTCCTGGTATGTCAGGAACTTTTCCACTTTTTTCAGCGTGATTTTTTCGATAATCATCCGCTCGTTGGCGGCTTTCAGGGTCAGTTCGTGGTCTCCTTCACTGAAATAGAATACATAGGGTTCTGTTTCATAGCCCAGGCTGTCTTTGAAAAGCACCGTCTGGGTCCCTGTTTTCTCGATCTGTTTCGGGCGGATCTGGTTGCCCCGGTTGTCCTCCTTCGGCTCACCTTCATCCTCCCACATCCGGCTGAACGTCAGCGTATCCGCACCGGAGAACGGAATCTCGCCGTCGATCATCAGGATCCGCTCGATATCGATACCGCGGTCCTCTCCCTCTTCGTTCAGCGTCGTATAGGTGATCTCAATGTTGTACAGGGCGCCGTCTTCCGGGACGCCTTGTACCTTCCATGTCACTTCGGAGCCGACCGGCGTCAGGACGCCGGTCCCGTATTCTGCTCCGTTTCCGGTAAAGTCCTGGATGTTTTCGACGACGATATCTTCCGTTGCCGCCGGTTTGGTGCTGTAGGCGGATTTATATGCTTCGTAGGAGATGAGGCCTTCTTCCTGGCTGGTATAGGTCACCGGCTTCGTCAGGGTAATCTCCCGGATTGTCAGCCGCTTTTTACTGTCGGTTGCCTGCAGGGTGATCGTGTTTTCACCCTCGTCGAACCAGAACGCATAGGGAGACGGATAATCGCCCAGGTCATCCCAGCAATACGCGCACAGGTATTCACCGTTGTCCGTGATCCTCTTGCCTTCGCTGTAGAACTCGATTTCGCCCGCTTCGTCAAAAGGCCGCACGCCGTTGATCAGGATCTCCCTTTCAAGAACCGTTTCGCCACCCAGCTCATAACCGATACTGATGTTATACAGGCCGGCCTTCGGAACGTTCACCGCCCAGGTCATTTCCAGCTTGTTCGGGATGGTCTCGTCCCACTGGGTGTCGTCCTCTTCTTCCGGCGTCAGCCCTTCGCTATCTCCGTCAGTTTCGCCGTCTCCGGCTGTTTCACCGTCTCCGGCAGTTTCTCCGTCCCCGGCAGATTCGCTGTCCCCGGCAGGTTCACCGTTCCCGTCGGAGGCCGCGCCGGTATCGGTCTCGCCGTCACCGCCGCCTGCTGTCTCGTCCGGTGTGGCATTTTCATCGGTGGGCTGCCCATCCGGATTCAGCGCGCCTTCTTCCGGAACCGCGTCAGCATCTGTCACAAGTCCCGCATTGGCCGCGTCCTGGGCCTCCTGCGCCGCTCTTGCTGCTTCCTGCTCCGCTTTCTGTTTTTCCTCAGCCTTTTTGGCCTCTATCTCTTTCCGGAGCTCGTCTTCTTTCTCCTGGTTAAAAGAAAAAGAAGACACGTCTACCGATACGGATTCCGACCCTGCCGGCTTACCCGCATAGTTTTTCATATAGAAAGCATACGTGTCCTTATATTTGTCATAATAATCGTCCGGGCCTTTGGGGAGCAGCAAAAAGCCCACTACAAGCGCAGCAACCACCAACACCCCGATGAGTACATTCCGCCATTTTCTTGACATGAGTTCATCTCCTATTTTTCCGTCCGAATGGTGATCCGGGATCATATTTGGGGTCAGCCATCGTCGGATTTTCTTTGCTGTAGTAAGAGCAAAACCCAAATAAACTATTAAATTATACAAAGCAGGAAATTTGTTGTCAACCACAAATACATCACGCGTACTTCATAGTTTGTTCATGATTTATTCATATACATTTCACAATAAGACAAAGCCCGTCGTTTCTTCCGGCGTTGTATATGCTGTTTTTCAGACTTCGGGGAACTGTGCGGTTTGATATTTTACTCCGTTCAGGCGGCAATATTCATCCGCGTAAGAACCTTGTTCCACCGTTACCGTTACTGAATCGCAGCGATTAAATACATTCTCCCCCATCCGGGTCACGCTTTTCGGAATCGTCACGCTTGTCAGGGAACTGCACCAGGAAAAAGCTCCGGGGCCGATACTTTCAACACTTTCCGGGACGATGACTTCCGTCAGGGACTCGCATCCATAAAAAGCGGCATACCCGATACTCGTCACGCTGTCCGGAATCGTAATCCCGGTCAGGGAACTCCATTGAAAAAACATTTCATCATCAATCTTAGTAACGCCGGCCGGAATCTTGATCCCGGTCAGTGCCCTGCAGTTCCGGAACGGGAATTCTCCCCCGCAGTCCGCGGAATCCGGATATGCCACGGACGTCATGGAACCGCAGTCCCTGAAGGCATCGATCCCGATCCCGGTGACACCGTCCGGAATCCTGACCTCTGTGATGGATTCGCAGCGGAAGAACGCCCTGTCCCCGAAATATGTAACGCTTTCCGGGATGTTCAATCCGTTCAGTGAGTTGCAGTAACTGAACGCTCCTTCTCCGATAGTGGTGACTCCGTCCGGAATGGATACATCAGTCATTCGGGAGCAGCCCATGAACGTGTTTTTTTCAATGGCGGTAATACCGGGCGGAAGGATCGCTTCCCGCAGCAAAGTGTTGGTAAACGCGCTTTCTCCGATGGCTGTCACACTATCCGGAAACGGAAAGTTTTCCAGGTATTCACACCGGAAAAACGCTCCGTCCCCAATGATGCTGAGGCAGGCCGGAACATTGATTTCTCTCAGGCTGCGGCAATTTGAGAAAGCTTCCTTTCCGATTTCCGTAACGCTGTCCGGAATCAACGCTTCCTCCAGCATCAGGCACCGGCGGAACGTCCCTTCTTCGATCCTGGATATCCCGTCCGGAATCCGGATCTTTGAAAGATGGGTACAGTCCTGGAACGCGTTTTTCCCGATACCGGCCATCTCGCTTGGCAAAGGGACTTCCGTCAGGGCGTCACAACCCGCAAAAGCATAGCTGCCGATGGAAGTAACGGATGGCATCCGAACGGTATCCAGTTCGGTGCATCCGGTAAATACCGCTTCACCGATCCGGGAAGCGCCGGATGGAACAGATATTTCCTCGATGCTTTCACACCAGTAAAAGGCGCCGTCCCCGATATCCTTCACGCTGTCGGGAATATCAATCCGGAACAGGCCGCTGCACCAGGCGAAAGCGTAATTCCCGATATATCCGACACCGTCCGGAATGGATACGCTGATCAGCGTGCCGCATTCATAAAACGCCCTGTCTCCGATGCCTCGGACGGGGATGCCCTCCAGCTGTGCCGGAACGGCCAGATCTTCCGCCGTTCCGGTATATCCGGTAATCTCCGCCCATGCGCCGTCCTCCTCTTTGCCTTCCTCTGTCACAATGATGTACCGAAAATCCCCGCTTGAAAGAATGTCCGCGCTTATTTCCGTGTCCGCGGCGGCGCCGGTTATGATAGCCAGAATAATACCCGCCAGTAAAACTCCGATCTGTTTCTTCATTTCCGCTCATTTCCTCTCTTGCAGATTCCGGGAGATTTCATATGGAAGCTCTGCTTTACCGGAGAAACCGGCCCCACTCGTCTTCCGGTGCAACCGTAAAGACCAGGGTGAGACTTTCTTCCTCTTCCTGTATGGATTCCAGGGCAACATTGAAAGTGATTCCTTCATATGTAAAACTCCCCTGGGTCGGCAGGCTTTCAATGGAATCCGGCTTTGGATCAGCGGTCTGGTACTGCCTGTAAACGGTGCTGGCCAGGTGGTCCGCCAGCGTGCAGAGCGCGCCGGCGGTGCCGGCAGTCCATTGCAGGGAAGGATCATCTGACCTGAATATATAAGTCAGTGCAAAGGAAGTGGCAGCCGCCATGGAACGCATATCCGCCAGCTGCCGGTCCGCTTCGTATTCCTCCGCGGAATAGCCGGCTGCCCGAAGAATACCCTCCAGTTTTTCCTGATTGCGGGTTTCTGAATATTCTTCTCTGAGAATGAAAAGCGGCTGTTCCCGCAGGGAAGGATAATATGCCAGCAGCTGGTCCCTGTCCTCCCTTGAATCCAGCTTTTCCGGCTTGACTTTCGTATAAGCCTTCTGGATTTTTTTTCTGTCTGTTTTGGCAAGCCGATTTGAGATTTCCGTCATTCTTTCTTCGGTCAGCGCCCGGGGAACCATGTATCTACGGATTTCCGGATCCCTGTCGTCCGGATCGGGAGCCATATCCAGGGTCAGGGTCAGCCGGTATCCGTCGTCCAGTACGCGGAAATCATTCGTGACCCGGAATCCCAAAGACCGGAACCCGTTGTTTGCGCATACCAGTTTTCCGGCTTCCGCCGTTGTGACTCTGTAGGCATACTCTGATGTTTCGATTTTCCGGCTTGTTTCCGGTATTCCGCGGTTCATGCCTGAAAGTGTCTTCCCGGTTTCCGCCTCCGTCAATTCAGTTATTGCCGTGACGTCCTGTTTCAGGCGGTAAACGGTACCGTCGATCATTACGATGTCATCCCGGACAAAGGATCGGCCAACATCCAGTGTCATATATTCAAAAAGAATCGGCCTGATCACCAGGGTTTCCGTGTTCAGAATTATACCGCGTTCCTCACTCCGGGAAAACACTCTCCAGGATTCCGCATAGGGAACAAGTCCGCGGACACCGGCCAGGATATACGGCGTTCCGGGAATCGGTACAACCGGAGCGAACCAGCATTTCACTCCGTAACCGGGCATGATGGTAGCAACCACATCCATACTGCGAGTTTTTGTGATTTCTTCATCAATGAGTGACGACAGTTCCGCCGAGGTCATCGTTTCAAAGGTTTCATCATTCGGATTTTGCAGTACCAGCCAGTCGTCGTCGCTTTCCGGCATGTTCCGGAGGAAGGACAGCGCGCTGAAATTCGCCCACAGTGGATAATGCAGTGCGACTGCCGGACCGCTCAGATTATGATATATTTCAAGTTGGCTGTTGGGAATACCGTGCCAATCGTATGCTTCCAGCGTAACCTGCGAACCTGTAATTGTCAGGTTCTGCCAGCCCCGATCTGAAGAATATATCAGGAAACGGTTATCGCTGTATTCCATAAGACGGCTGGCTTTACAGTCCAGGTCAAAATGCTCGACGGTTCCCGTTTCCAGGTCATATCGCATCAGCCGCCGGCCGGATTCCCAGTCCGGCAGGTTGGAACCGATCATGACGGCAACCAGGTACCGGCCGTCCATTGTAAAATGGCCGTCCAGCGGTCCGAACGCGCGATGGCCCGAATCAGCATCCTGAGGCATGCTAAGAACCTGGTCGATACCGGGATAGCTGGCCAGGAGGAAAAACTCTCCCGTCCATGTATCCAGCATATACGGCAGGTCAAGAGACATCCTCACACCCATCCATTTGTCTGTATCATTAAAGAACAGATACCGCCCGTCCGCGGAGTATTCGATCGTACCGTCTGACACGTTCGGTTCTTTGTTGATTTTCTCTTCCAGCGTCCGCGCAAGCCGTCCGTCGCTGTCCGCCGCGCCGCGGACTGAAGACTGGGCTGCGGCCACAAGTGTGCGGTCCCGCTGAATATAGAGCGCGTAACCGTTCCCGGAAAGCGACGGTGCTTTCCAGAGGACAGCTCCGTCCGGGCCGAGTGAAACAGGCTTGCAATACCTGGCCGTTTCACCGGAAAGCATCGTGGCCAGGATCCCGGGGATTTCATAATACTCAACGCCGTATTCGTCCGTGCGCACAGGCGTCGCTGCGTCGAAAAGCGCGTCCTTGTTTCCGGGAGTAAACCCGATGGTAAAGCCGGTAAAGTCATCCGGCCACAGGGATATTTCCTCCAGTCCGGCTTTTCCGGTACTGAAAGCGAGATCCCAGGCGCTCGGCGCCGCTTCCGGTTCATCTTCCTGCGGACCGGCTGAAACGGCATCAGTAACGTCCTGTCCTACGGCATCATTTCCTGTATTGTTCTCCTCTTTCTTCCCGCAGGCGGATAACAGCAGGCAGATCAAAAGCATCATACAGACGACTCTGAGTAAACCCGCCGCTTTGGAAGACTTGCTAATATGAATATGCATGAGTCGCGTCCCCTTCATTATTTTTTCTGTTGGCTGATTCGTTCATCTGTCCGTCTCATGGAACTGATCTGTTATTATTTTATCGGAAGAAAAGCTTCTTGTAAACCTCAACTATTGATTTCTTCCGCGGAAAGGGATCTCCTGATTCCCCGCTGCCGCGAATGATTCCCGTACTCGTAAAAAACCTGCCGGCAGCAATCGGCAGGTTTTATTAAGGGGCTGTTTATCGGATTTCAGCGCCCAGTTTGAATTTCAGGTTCCCGAGGATCTTTTTGACGAAGCGTTCCACGTCTTCGGGTGTCAGCGCTTTGTCTTCCGGCTCGAAGCGGATCTTGAAGGCCATGCTCTTCTTTCCTTCGCCGATCTGCTCGCCCCGGTAGATATCGAACAGCTCCACGTCGCTGACGCGGGGGCATGCCCGGCCAATCTCAGCCATCAGGTCCCCGCAGGGCGTCTCCTCGCTGACGGTCAGCGCCAGGTCACGGATTACCGGCGGGAACACGGAAATCGGATGATACCGGAAACTGGCGGCCGCGTGGCTCATCATCCGGGCGTAATCGATCTCGCCCAGGAAGATCTTGTGGTTCGCTTTGCTGTCCTTATGCAGTTTCAGTTCAGACGTCACCTCGTTGGCCAGCTTGCCGAATACGCCGATCCGCTCGCCTTCGCACAGCAGGTACGCCGCGATCCCGGGATGCAGGTAGCTCACGTCCTGCGCCCGTTCCACGGCAAATGTCAGTCCGAACGCGCCGCCGAGCGCTTCCAGGCTGCCCTTGACCGTATAGAAATCCTCCGCGTCGCCGAACGCCGCAAATCCCAGATGCAGGCGCTCGTCCGGCATCTCACCCTTTCCGTTCGGGACGTAGATGTTGCTCAGTTCGAAAATTCTGCCTTCGTTGTTGCCTTTCTTCAGGTTTTCCGTCACGATATTCAGCAGGCTCGGCGCAAGCAGCGGCCGCATGATGGACAGGTTGGCTGAAATGGGATTCTGGATCCGCAGGACGTTCCGTTCCGGCGCGTTCTCCGGAATCCGCAGCATATCCAGGTCGCTGTCGGCGTAGAAGGACATGGTGCAGATTTCGTGGTATCCCACCGCGCACATAATCCGCTTGGTTTTATCCTGGCGCTGCTGGGCGGGATTCTTCCCGCCGCTGGTGACCATGGCGTCCTTCAGGAAAGTGGGAACAACATGCTCATAGCCGTATTCCCGTATCACTTCTTCCGCCAGGTCCGGCTCGCCGACTTCAATATCCTCCCGATACCGGGGTGCTTGGACATGAAGGGTGTCCCCGTCCTGTTTCACGTCGAAACTGAGGTTGCGCAGGATGCGCAGCACATCCTCCGCCGGTACTTCAATCCCCAGGATATCGTTGATCTTCTTCAGGCTGGCGGTGAATTTCTTCCCTTCCCGGGGTGCGCCGGCGCTGCAGTCAAACACGCTGGAAGTGATCTCCCCGCACTTCAGCTCCTCAATCAGGTGCAGCGCCCGGGCCATGCCCAATTCCGTAATGTACTCGCTGATTCCCTTTTCGAAGCGTGCGGACGAATCGCTGCTCTGGCCGAGGGCGCGGGATGTCCGGCGTACGTTGTCGCGGGCAAACTTGGCAGCCTCAAAGAGCAGCTGCGTCGTATTCTCTGTGATCTCGCTGTTCAGGCCGCCCATAATGCCTGCCAGCGCCACCGGGCGGTTGCCGTCGCAGATTACAAGGTTTTCGCTGTTCAGTGTGAATTCCTTTTCGTCCAGGGTCTGGATCTTCTCCCCGTCCTTCGCCCGGCGGACGATGATTTTCTTTTCCTGCAGCTGATCCATGTCGAAAGCATGCATCGGCTGTCCGATCTCCAGCAGCACATAATTGGTGATATCCACCACGTTCGAGATGCTGCGCAATCCGCACAGTGCCAGGTTCCGGCGCATCCAGCGCGGGCTTTCACCGACGGTGATATTCCGCACGCCGTGTCCCAGATAGCGGGGGCACAGGTCAGGCGCTTCCACGGTAATCGCCAGATCCGGATAAACATAATCAGAAGCCCGGTAATCCGTCGCGGGCATCTTCAGTTCTTTTCCCAGCACAGCGGCGACTTCCCGGGCAATACCCAGGATACTCTGGCAGTCGGGCCGGTTGGCGGTCACGGAAATATCCAGCACGTAATCGTCCAGGCCGACAACTTTCCGGATATCATCACCGGGCACGGCATCCTTCGGCAGATCCAGCAGTCCGTAAACTTCCGCGCCGGGATACAGATCCTCGTTCAGGCCCAGTTCCTCTCCGGAACAGAGCATGCCGTTGGACTCAATCCCCTTCATGGGCTTGGCTTTGATCTGGATGCCGCCCGGCAGGGTCGATCCATCCAGCGCCGCCGGTGTATGCATACCGGCATAGACGTTCGGCGCGCCGGTCACGATCTGGATCGGATTGCCGTATTCGCCGCAGTTTACCTGGCAGATCAGCAGATGGGTGCCTTCCACTTTCTCACAGCTCAGCACTTCGCCGACCACAACGCGGCTGATCTCCGCGCCCAGGTCCAGCAGTTCCTCCACCTCAAAACCGCACCCGAACAGTTTATCTACCAGTTCCTGTGCGCTGATATCAATATCCACATATTCCTTCAGCCAGCTGTATGGTACTTTCATATTTCAAAACCATCCTTAATAAATTGACTGACCACTGACCACTGATCACTGACCACTGATCACTGACCACTGTTCACTGTTTAATCCTGGAACTGCTTCAGGAACCGCATATCGTTCTCGAACAGCAGCCCGATATTGTTAATGCCGTATTTCAGCATGGTAATCCGCTCGATCCCGATACCGAACGCTATGCCGGAATAGACGCTTGAGTCGATACCGCAGTTTTCCAGAACGTGCGGATGTACCACGCCGCCGCCGAGCACCTCAATCCATCCGGTATGCTTGCACAGGGAGCACCCCTTGCCGCCGCATTCAAAACAGCTGACGTCCACTTCGACGCTCGGTTCGGTGAACGGGAAATAACTGGGGCGCAGCCGGGTTTTTACGTCCGCGTCAAACAGCTGCTGTACGAATTTGTCCAGCATTCCCTGCAGGTCGCACAGGGTAATATGTTTGTCCACCACAAGTCCTTCCATCTGATGGAACATGGGCGAATGGGACGCGTCGCTGTCAGACCGGAATACCCGTCCGGGCACCAGCACCTTGATCGGCGGTTTCTGCATATCCATCACCCGGATCTGGCCTCCGCTGGTTTGCGTCCGCAGCAGCAGATCCTCGTCCAGGTAGAATGTGTCCTGCATGTCCCGGGAGGGATGATCCTTCGGCACATTCAGGCGGGTGAAGTTATGATCGTCATCCTCAATTTCCGGCCCTTCGAACACTTCAAATCCCATGCCGGCGAATACGTTGATCATTTCATTCCGGACAATCGTCAGCGGATGCAGTCCGCCCAGGCTCTGTTTTTTTCCGGGCAGAGTGATATCCACCTGCTCCTTCCGGTTCCGGGCCGCCAGTTCCAGCTGCTCCATCCGCTCGCTGACTTCACGGTATTTTTCTTCCGCCAGCGTCTTGAATTCGTTGATGACTTTGCCCATGACCGGCCGTTCCTCCTTGGAAACGGTGCCCAGTCCTTTCATCAATTCCGCGATGTTGCCCTTTTTTCCGAGAAAATCCTGCCAGAAAGCACCCAGTTTTTCTTTGGTATCGATCTGGCCGAGTCTGGCTTCCATCTGTTCGCGAAGCGTTTTGATTCTCTGCTCCATATTATCTGTTCACTCCTGTTTACTGTGCGTTTCTTACAAGGCGTTTGATATCGTCCACCACCAGGCCCAGATTCGGATCCCCGGCCGCTCCGGCTTCCACTGTTTTGCAGCTGTGCATCACGGTGGTATGGTCCCGCCCGCCGAATACGCTGCCGATCTGTGGCAGGCTCATACCGGTCATTTCCCGGGTCAGGTACATGGCGATCTGGCGTGGAACGGTAATCTCCCGTTTCCGTGTCGGCCCGATCAGGTCGTTCAGTGTCAATCCGTAATAATCGCTGACAGTCTGCATAATCAGTTCGGCTGTGATCTGCTTGTGGCGCCTCTGGTCGAAGATTTCCTTCAGCGCCTGCTCGCACAGCTCCGTGGTGATGGGCTGCCGGACCAGGTTGGAGAACGCGACCAGCCGTGTGAGGCATCCTTCCAGCTCCCGGATATTGCTGTCGATCTTGCCGGCAATCAGCTGCAGCACGTCGTCCGGTACTTCGATACCTTCCTGCATCGTCTTTTCCCGCAGGATGGCGACGCGGGTATCGATATCCGGGCGCTGGATATCCGCGACCAGGCCCCATTCAAACCGGGAACAGAGCCGCTCCTCCAGGCGCTGGATATCCTTCGGCGGTTTGTCGCTGGTCAGGATAATCTGCTTATTCTCATTATGCAGTTCATTAAACGTATTGAAAAATTCCTGCTGGGTACTTTCCCGTCCGGCGATAAACTGAATGTCATCCACCATCAGCACGTCCACCTTCCGGATTTTCTCCCGGAACTCAAAGGTCTTTTTCTGCTGGATGGCACTGATCAGTTCGTTGGTAAAGCTTTCGCTGGTCATATACAGGATCTTTTTGGTCGGATCGCTCTGGTGAATGAAATGGCCGATCGCCTGCATCAGGTGCGTCTTTCCGAGGCCCACGCCTCCATAGATAAACAGCGGATTGTACGCCTCCGCCGGGCTTTCCGCAACAGCCAGCGCGGCAGCGTGCGCAAAGCGGTTGCCGCTGCCGACAACAAAGTTTTCAAATGTATACTTGGGATTCAGATGAGGATCGTTATCATCTTTATCGGGGTTCGGATCGGTTGACATATTGTCCGCCGCGGTCTTGCTGAGCAGCATGGCTTTCATCGGTTTCCCGGCGGATTCCGACAGGCATTTTTCAATCAGGCCCAGGTATTTCTTCTGGATCATCGGAATCATGCTGTCCATTTTGACGCTGATAATGACAGTATCGTCCCGGATCTCGGTAGGAACCATATTATTCTCCACCCATGTGTCGTAGGATACATAGTTCATATCCTTGGCAAGCAGGGCGCACGTCCGCTCCCAGATCGACTCAATATTCATGCAAACGATTCCTCCGAATCCGCGATCATTTATAAAAAAGGGCGCACGAAGCTTTTCTCGTGAGCTGTGGATAACCAGCTGTGGATAACTATTTTCATCCAAAACCAGCGCGACCATATTACCAGAAAAATCAACAATTGACAAGAGATTCCGCCTGTGGATAAAGTTGATAGAATTGTAAGAAATCGAAGGTCTGATGCTTCTAGGTTTAGTGTGCAACTTTTATGGATAATACAATATTTATGATTCACTGTGCTTTACTGTCCCGTTTTTTTTCTGTTTCCAGCCCTTTTTGACTTTTTGTTCAAAAGAGTTAATATTATCTTTATAATTTCCTTTCTCCGCCTGTCCAATCCCTGCGAAATATGGTATGATATACACAATTGATGCAACGGAGGGGTTTTCATGATCGAAGCCTGGCATGTGCGTGAGTCGCTCCGTCCACGGTTCGGCTCTGCGCTGATGGATACGCCCGGAGTGGCTGACCGGGCTGTCGATCTTCTCCGTTCATATGCTTCCTATAAGGATACATTCGCGGATCTCGCTCTCCGGATGGAGGACGTTCTGTTCAATATGCTGTATGATCATCTGGGGCCTTCCATGACCGTACGGATGGATAACGGATCGGTTCGCCGGATCAGGACCGCCGAGCTGAAAGACGCGGCAGACGACGTGATGGGCGTTCTCTTCGACAGTCTGAAGGTCTACTCCGTCAATTATGAAACGATCCATACCTATTGTCTGGAACACGGTTCCTGGTCCGCGATGCGTATCCTGTATACCCGTTACCGTGATTTCCTTCCCGAATCCGAACGCGCTGCGATCGCGAAAATTGCCCGGGATTCCCGTCCCAAAACAGACTGGGAAACCTGGCTTGATCCTTCTGACACATGACCCATAAAGGAGTAGCTATGCGTAAACGAATTCCGATCCTTCTCATCGTCCTGCTGCTCATTCCCGCTGTTGTTTCCGCGTCAACCGTCGTCACCAGTTTCTATCCAGTCTGGCTTCTGACGCTGAATCTGACGGATGGGCTGGATGATGTCACCGTTAAAAACCTGGCGGCGCCGGATACCGGATGCCTTCACGATTATACGCTGATGCCGTCCGATATGCTGGCGCTTTCCGATGCCGATGCCCTGCTGATCAACGGCGCCGGTATGGAATCCTTCCTGCCGATGGTGTTGGAAGCCTGCCCCGGTCTCCCGGTCATAGACGCCTCCGAAGGGATCGAATTACTGGAAGAGGAAGATGAGGAAGAGCATGAGCATGGCGGCCATAATCATGAGGAAAAAGGAAATTCCCATATTTGGCTGGATCCGGCGCGCGCTTCTGCCATGGCGGAAAATCTGGCTGAGGGCCTGGTCGGAATCCTGCCGGAGCACGAAACTGAAATCCGGGCTAATCTGTCTTCGCTGCAGTCCCGCCTTTCCGTGCTGGAATCAGCAATGAAAACATCCGTCAGCGGCCTGCCTGCCCGGGATGTCATCATTATGCATGAAGCCTTTCCTTATTTTGCGGAAGCCTGCAATCTGAATGTCATTGAAATCGTGGACAAAGAGCCGGAAGACAATCTTCCCGCTTCCCGGCTCGTTCAGCTGATCAAAACCGTATCCGGCTGCAGTCCTCTCCCGCTGGTAATCCGTTCCACCGAAGAAGATCCTGCTGTTTCAGTGCTGGCCGCTGAAACCGGCGTCCCGGTCTGCGCACTGGATACGCTGGCCTCCGGCCCTGACAATCCTCCCCTCGACTACTACGAACAAATCATGCTGAAAAACCTGGAAGAAATAAAAAACGCATTGCTCAATTAGTCTTTTATCTTCCTATGTCATGGTTTTCAAATGATATCCCGTGCACAGCGAAGACCCTGCCGCTGCAATGCCTGTCCACTGATTACTGACAACCGTCCACGTAGAAAGGAGTGATCCCGTGTCACCGGAGCTGGTCAACGTGCTCTTCCAGGTGTCGCGCTGGTTCTTTGCCTTTCTGGGCGTTTTTGCCGTTTTATCTGCGCTGGGCTGGCTCCATGCGGAAAAGAAATCTCGCAGGGAACGCCTTCGTTCCATTCCTGCCGCCGGCACGGTCGGCGAACTGATGGTCCTGGCCGGCAGTGATGAACTTCCCGTTCAGACCTGGTTCCCGGTTGTACGGGAAGGCGTCCTCGGTTCCGTTCGTTCCTGCGATCTGGTGGTTCCATGCCCCGGTGTGAAAGCGCATCATCTGGATTTTTGCTGGAAGGACGGGGTTGGCCTGATTGTTCACCCCCGCAGCGGATGTGAAGCGCTGGTCGACGGGATTTTGCTGGATTGCCGTTCAGATGCCCTGTCCCATCCGCTGACACATGGCGCGTGCCTTCAGGTGGGCGACGCGATTCTCCGCCTGCAGGTACTGAAAGCGCTGGATCATACATACGTTCCCGCTGTTTCGGAAACCATTCCGTTTTCACCTTCGCCCGGATTTGTTTCCGGAATGTCAATCGATCAGCCGCAGCCTGAAATGATGCAGCCCGTTGATCCGTCGCCGGTTCCTTATGAATCCGGTTATGTCCCGGACGTTCCTCCTGCGTATATGCCTCCGTATTTTCCCGGATACATATCTGTTTCTTCTGATGCGCCGTCCGATATCAGTATTCCTGCCGCGCCGGAAGAACCTGTTCAGACGCGTCGGCGGTCAGACGGCTGGAGGGAGGACTGGAGCGAATGAAAAAAGCCGGTTCTTCTCCGGGGCGTTTCCTGATCGGAGCGCTGGTTCTAATCTTTGCCGTGGCGTTTGCCCGTCCGGCTCTGCTGGAGGGCCGGGATACCGGCCTGTATGTCCTGGCCGCTGTGGTTTCCGGGGTTATACTGGTGTTTGGCAGCAAACCGCTGAGCCGGATACTGTTCCAGGATCATATCCTGCTTGTGATTTCCTTGGCGTTTTGCGGTATGAGTATTCTGGCGGCGGCACAGGTGGATATCGGCGCGGCCCGGGCGCAGGCTTTCCGCTGCGCCGGGGCGCTTGTTCTGATGATCGCGGGATCCCTTTTCATCCGTGTGATTCGGCCTTCCGGTATGCTCGCGCTTGTTCCCGGTGTTCCCGCTCTGGTTTTGCTGGTTATTCCGTTTATGACGGATACCGGTTCCCATATGAATTCCGTATCGCTCGTTCTGCTGATGTTATCGTTCGTCATAATGCTTTCCTCCCGGAAGCAGCTTCCGGCGATGTTGTTTGCCCTGGCCGGAACCGCCCTGTTCCTGGCGCGGGAAGATCTGATTTCCGCCGCAGTCTGGAGCATCACGTTCCTGTTGCTTTTCTGGTCATACTCCGGCCATCCGGTCATTCTGATTGCCGGTTCCGGAATCGTCGTACTGTCCGGATACTTCGCAAACCTGTTGAATCCCGGTATGTTCCTGCCGGCGGGAACAGCGTCCCTTTTTACTGAAATGAATCCCGGATGGGTCGGCCTGGAAATGTCGGATCCTTTCCTTGCGGAGTCGGTATCCTCGGAAGCGTCAATGTTCCAGTGGATCGTTTTCCGGTTTGGATGGATTTTTGCCGCCTGCGTTTTGCTTTTATATCCGGTTATTATGATGCGCGCGTCAGCACTGGCACGGGCGTCCGGAAACCGGCTGCATGGGTTGGCAGCCATGGGAGCCGTTTTGCTGACCGGGCTGACAGCCATCGCGGCGCTCCTTTCTGATTTCGGAATCTGGCCGATTCCCGGATTGTCTCTGCCTGGTATCACAGACAGCATGCCTTCCCTGTGCACGTTCTCCTTCCTGATGGGCCTCTGCGGCGGCGTTTCGGTCCGTAACCGGACGGATCTCGAGGAAGACGCGCATATTGCCATGCTGGCTGAATAAATTGTTGAAAGGAGAAAGCCATGAAAATCCAGCGTTCCCATTTCCGCCTGATCACGCTCTTTCTCCTTTGCGCGTTTCTGGCGACAATGATGCTATGTGCCGTGCAGATTGGACTGATCACCCCTCCTGTTCCGAAAGAGGAGGAAGGAAATCCGCCTGCCGCCGAAGAATCTCTGAATCAATCGGATAGCGTTCTCGAATCGGAAATACCGGAGCCGACCGCCCCGGTTCTTCCGGATGAGGAATATGTTACCACAGGTCTGTGAAAGGATGGATGCCCCTATGTCCCTGCTGAAACGTCTGGCTGTACTTCTTCTGATCCTGATTCTGGTCCTGGTTATTCCGGCCGCGTTCGCCAAATCCAAATCCACACCTACGCCTCCCCCGCCGGAAGTGCCGGAGGAAGTGCTTCAGGAAATACCTGCGGCGATCCGGGATGTACTCGATTTGGCTTATAATGAACTGATCGAAGTCAACGGCCAGGAATTAAAGGAGAAAAACAAATATACAAAATGGCGGAATAATTACGAATATGGATGGTGCGGCGGGTTCATCACCTGGTGTATGCTGGAAAAAGATATCCCGATGTTTGACCAGGGAAAAGCCCCGAAGGAGGAAGTGCCGGGCCTGATTCACATGAAGGCAGCCGGTGTCGGAAAAATCTACACCGGCTATGAACGGATGAACCGCCTGTCTTTTATTCCCCAGAAGGGATTCATTGCCGTTTTCGGCAACACAAACAGAAAATACGGCGCTTCAGAGTTCTATCACGTAGGCCTGGTATACGACGTGGAACTTCTGCCCAACGGCAATTACCGGATTACCACAATCGAAGGAAATGTTTCCCTGGACTTTACGGACGCGGAAGGAATTCGCCATAAAGCCGGACATACTGTCCGGATGTATACCCGGGATTACAATCCGCATTTCGAAAAAAAGAAGGATGACCTGACTCTTGTTCCTGAGGAGGAACGTACCCGGGAGGAAAGCGTCATATTCTCCTACGGATATACTTACAATAATCCGGATATGTATATCAGCTATTTCCTGATGCCTTGGGTTCCGGGAGATCCGACGCTTGATCTCGTTCCCGCATCCGCACCCGCTCCGTAATGTTTGATGGGGGTATTTCATGATTTTAATCATCGGTGCACCGGCGCTCTGCCTGCTGGTCTGCCTTCCGCTGTTTATGTACTACAAGCGGTCCCTTCGCCTTCCTCTGGCTTCGCTGTATAAATCCACTGGCACCCTTTGCGCGCTTATTCCCGCGCTGGTCGCAGCGATTAAACTGGACCCCCGGTGCTATATCTGTGTTGCAGCGCTTGCGCTTTATGCGGTCGCCGATTATGCGCTGGAGTTCCATACATTTCTCGGCGCGGGATTCTTCATCGCCGGCCACGTCTGCTATATTGCCTTCTTTCTGCAGCTTTTTCCGATTTCGGTCATTCATCTTGTCTGCCTGCTCGTCCTTTTGGGGATGCTTTCTTTTGTCCTGTACCGGAATCGAAAGGAAATCGGCAAGCAACTCGCTCCCTTCTCCGTTTACGGTGCTGTTCTGTGCGCAATGGTTTCCTGCGCCGTTGGCTGTATGTCCTCTTTCGCCCTGCAGGGAATCCTGATTGCCGTCGGCGGCGCGCTGTTCTTTATCAGCGATTATATTCTCCTGCACCGTACCCTCTACCCCGCGGGGATCGCTGTTTCCTGGATCATCATGATCACCTATTACTCCGCCCAGCTTCTGATCGGGCTTTCCTGCCTTCAATTATCCTGATAGTGTATTGCCTTGACATTATAAATCACTGACCACTGATCACCGCTCACTGTCCACTAAAAAACCTGCCGCCAAAGCGACAGGTTTTATTATGGAATCCGGGGAGCGATCCGAGTGTCAGTCCTGTGGACTGTCGGCGGAGCCGAAACGCGGTGATCGAGTCAACCGCAACGAGCTGCAAAGCCGCTCCAAGGCTTTACGGCGACGATTGAGGTTGCGGGGGCGACGTAGTCGCCGCCGGTAAATGACAAAATATCCGCTGCATTCAGCAGCGGATATATTTGGAATCCGGCGGCGACCTACTCTCCCGGACCGTTACCAGTCAAGTACCATCGGCACTGAAGGGCTTAACTTCTGTGTTCGGTATGGGAACAGGTGGAACCCCTTCGTCATTGCCACCGGAAATGGTGAGCAAAATTGTGACTTAAGAAACCTTCAAACCAGATGATCAGATGATACCCAAAGTCACACCCGTTCCGTTTCAGGAACGGTCAGGTTCGCTTGGTCGTCCTTTTCTTCCTCCTCACGAACCCCTCGGATCGCTTACGCAACCCTGACAACTGCACAGCAATGATCCAGTTTGTTTGCCAATCTTATTGATCTCATTCTCACGCGTAAAATCAAGCCCTCGACCTATTAGTATCATCAAGCTCCATACGTTACCGTACTTCCACCGATGACCTATCTACCCGGTCGTCTTCCGGGGGTCTTACCAGCTTACGCTGTGGGAGTCTTATTCTTGAGGTGGGCTTCACGCTTAGATGCCTTCAGCGTTTATCCCATCCGCATTTCGCTTCCCTGCTGTGCCGTTGGCACGACAACAGTT
>JAEEGL010294948.1_pt1 | contig 31806 bp, 28 predicted proteins | sample 9134231 | NCBI WGS metagenome assembly JAEEGL01 (sample SAMN16246548, study PRJNA631951) | gut metagenome | biome: gut microbiome; feature: rumen; material: fiber-attached | host: Bos | place: Iran: Karaj | collected 2018-10 | reverse complement strand
GCCGTCAAGGATGCCGAGGAAAACAAGAAAGCCACCGTGTTTGGCTACTGGGTGAGCGACCCCGAGCGTTATGGCGTGGCCGAGTTTGACAAACAAGGCAACTGTCTCAGCATCGAGGAGAAGCCCAAGCAACCCAAGAGCAACTACGCCGTGGTGGGACTGTATTTCTATCCCAACAAGGTCGTTGATGTGGCCAAGCATATCAAACCCTCGGCAAGAGGTGAGCTTGAAATCACCACGGTGAACCAGGAGTTCCTGAATGACGGCGAGCTGAAGGTGCAGGTCTTCGGCCGTGGCTTCGCCTGGCTCGATACGGGTACGCACGATAGTTTGTCGGAGGCTTCGACCTTCGTGGAGGTCATCGAGAAACGCCAAGGCCTGAAGATAGCCTGCTTGGAAGGCATCGCCTACCGCAACGGCTGGATCACCGAGGAGAAGATGCGCGAGTTGGCGCAACCCATGCTCAAGAACCAATATGGGCAATACCTGCTGAAGGTCATCGACGAATACAAATCGGAAATCACGTCCGATACGTTGACGCATTTGCAAAGGAATCAATAGTTGTAATTTCACACAGATTCCACAGATAATAGATAATAGCGTGTCTTCGCCGCGCTCCATACCGCCCAAATACTATCAACTCTCAACTAACCACTGCCTCTAAACTCTAAACACTCAACTCTAAACTACTTTTCATCCTTCAATTGTCAATTGACTTCGTCGAATGCTTCGCATTTCTCAATTGTCAAATCGAAGATTCAACGTAGTTACTTCTCAATTCTCAATTCTCCCCCATGTCCGCCCTCACCCATAAATCCATCCTCATCACCGGCTCAGCCGGCTTCATCGGTGCCAACCTCGTCAAGCGTCTCCTAAAAGACATGACTGAAGGCACTCTCATAGGCCTCGACAACCTCAACAACTACTACGACGTCTCCCTCAAGGAATACCGCCTAAAAGAACTCGATACTTACTACTCTCAACTCACCAACTCTCAACTGACTCTAAACTCTCAACCCTCAACCCTCAACTATAAATTCGTTCACGGCGACCTAGCCGACAAAGACCTAGTCAACAATCTCTTTGCCGAGAACAAATTCGACATCGTCGTCAACCTCGCCGCCCAAGCGGGTGTACGTTATAGCATCGAGAATCCTGATGCTTACATTGAGAGCAATATCATCGGTTTCTATAACATTCTTGAAGCCTGTCGTCACTCTAAAGACCTTGTCGCCAAAAACTCTGAACTTACAACTCTCAACTCTCAACTGACTCTCAACTCTAAACCCTCAACTCTCAACTACCGAGGTGTGCAGCACCTCGTGTACGCTTCAAGCAGCAGCGTCTACGGCGGCAACACCAAGGTGCCTTTCAGCACTGACGACAACGTGGACCACCCCGTGAGCCTCTATGCCGCCACCAAGAAGAGCAATGAACTCTTCGCCCACTGCTATAGCAAACTGTATGACATCCCCACCACGGGTTTGAGGTTCTTCACCGTGTATGGTCCTGCCGGAAGACCCGACATGGCGTATTTTGGCTTCACCAACAAGCTCCTGAAAGGTGAGACGATACAGATTTACAACTACGGCAACTGTCGCCGCGACTTCACCTACGTTGACGACATCGTGGAAGGTATCGTCCGAGTGATGGCCAAGGCGCCAATTGCTAAGGTCCCTGAGCCTGTCGAAGGGCCGACAACTACGTTATCCACTGCTCCTTACGCTATCTACAACATCGGTGGAGGCCAGCCCGAGAACCTGTTGGATTTTGTGCAGACGCTTCAGGAGGAACTTGTCCGTGCGGGTGTGCTACCCAAGGACTACGACTTCGAGGCCCACAAACAGTTGGTGCCCATGCAGCCTGGCGATGTGCCGACTACCTACGCTGATGCAACGGCTTTAGAGAGAGACTTTGGATTTGTGCCAAAGATCACGTTGAGAGAGGGGTTGCGAAAGTTTGCGGAGTGGTATAAAGAATTTTATATGAAGTAATAAACCAATAAATAAACAATATGTATTGTCATCTAAAATTTCCCCAAGATACCTTGTTTCTTGTCACCGGTGGTGCCGGTTTTATCGGCTCTAACCTCTGCGAAGCCATTTTGAAACTAGGTTACAAAGTCCGCTGCTTGGATGACCTGAGCACGGGCAAACAAGCCAATGTCGACCTTTTCCTTGACAACCCCAACTACGAGTTCATCAAAGGTGACATCAAAGACTTGGATACATGCATGAAGGCTTGTGAGGGCGTAGACTATGTGCTCAATCAAGCCGCTTGGGGCAGCGTGCCACGTTCTATCGAAATGCCCTTGTTCTATTGTGCCAATAACATCCAAGGCACCTTGAATATGATGGAGGCAGCAAGGCAGAACAAAGTGAAGACGTTTGTCTACGCCTCTTCTAGCTCGGTTTATGGCGACGAGGAGCATTTGCCGAAACAGGAAGGTGTTGAGGGCAACCTGCTCTCACCCTATGCCGTGAGCAAACGCGCTGACGAGGAATGGGCCAAGCAATATACCAGACATTATGGTCTGAAGACCATAGGCTTGCGCTATTTCAATGTCTTTGGACGTAGGCAAGATCCGAATGGTGCATACGCAGCCGTAATCCCCAAGTTCATCAAGATGCTGATCAATGACGAGCAACCGACCATAAATGGTGACGGTAAACAAAGTCGTGATTTCACATACATTGAAAATGTAATTGAAGCCAATCTGAAGGCTTGTCTCGCTCCTGATGAGGCCAGCGGCGAGGCATTTAATGTGGCCTACGGTGGTCGTGAATACTTGATTGACATCTATTATGACCTCACCAAGGCATTGGGCAAGAATATCGAACCGAACTTCGGCCCCGACCGCCCCGGCGACATCAAGCATAGTAATGCCGACATTAGCAAGGCGAAGCGACTTTTGGGCTATGACCCTGAGTATGATTTTGCGCGTGGATTAAATGAGGCTATTGAGTGGTATAAGGCTAATCTTTAATGGTAAAGACTAGCCTCCTATGTCATTCCAACATAGGCTTGTGTGTAAGAGGGAATCTATAGGAGGCGGTACAAAGGAATAACAGCAATTTTGAACGGCTTTTGAACACATAGATTCCAAGCCCTTCCACATGCCAACGCAGGAATGACATGTCTTCAAAAGCCTGTTTTAACCCTGATAAATTCATTTTTAACAATAAGAATTCATAAATAATAAAAACATATTACAATGAAAGACACTAAAATTTGTGTAATCGGTCTCGGTTACGTCGGCCTGCCCCTGGCTCGCCTTTTCTCAACCAAATACCCCACCGTGGGTTTCGACATGAACCAAAAGCGTTGCGACGCCCTCATGGCTGGCCACGATGCCACCCTTGAGGTGAGCGACGAACTTCTGCAAGATGCCATCAATAACCATGGCTTCGTCTGCACCAGCGACATTGAAAAGATTCGCGACTGTAACTTCTACATCGTGGCAGTGCCTACACCTGTGGATAGTGACAACAACCCCGACTTGACTCCGTTGGTAGGTGCCAGCACCACCGTGGGTAAAGTCATCGGCAAAGGTGATGTAGTGGTTTATGAATCCACCGTCTATCCTGGCGTTACCGAGGATGAATGTATCCCAGTGGTGGAAAAAGTCTCTGGTATGAAGATGAACGTGGATTTCTATGCTGGCTACAGCCCTGAGCGTATCAACCCGGGCGACAAGCAGCACACCGTGGAACACATTAAGAAAGTGACTTCTGGCTCTACACCTGAGATTGGCAAATACGTCAACGAGGTATATGCCAGTGTCATCACGGCTGGTACGCACCTTGCCCCGACCATGAAGGTGGCCGAAGCTGCCAAGGTGATTGAGAACAGCCAACGCGACATCAACATCGCCTTCGTGAATGAGCTGAGCAAGATCTTCAACAAGATGGGCATTGACACCCTCGACGTGTTGGAAGCCGCTGGCACCAAGTGGAACTTCCTGCCCTTCCGTCCCGGCCTGGTAGGTGGTCACTGCATCGGTGTGGACCCTTACTATCTAGCCCAATGCGCCAAGCGTTATGGCTATAACCCTGAGATTATCCTTGCTGGTCGTAGAATGAACGACGGCATGGGCGAGTATGTGGCTACCGAGACCATCAAGTTGATGCTGAAGAAAGGCATCCAGGTGCTGCATAGCGACATTCTTATCCTCGGTTTCACTTTCAAGGAGAACTGCCCCGATGTGCGCAATACTAAGGTCATCGACATCTACAAGGCCTTGAAGGAGTACAACCTCAACATCACCGTCTATGACCCGTGGGCCAATCCTGCCATTGTGGAACATGAGTATGGCATCAAGGTCGTGAACGAACTGCCGAAGCAGAAGTTCGATGCCTGCATTGCTGCTGTGGCACACAAGAAGTTTGAAGGCCTTGACATCCTCAGCTTGTTGAAGGAAAAGCATGTAGTGTTTGACGTGAAGTGCACGTTGGACCGCAGCATTGTTGACGGCCGTCTTTAATCATCCCTTCACGCCATATCCGACAGTTCGAGCCTCAGCCGGTTCATCTCGTCAGAGACTCGAATATAATAGTCACCAATCTCTTTTACACCGAGTATCAAGGCCTCTGGGAAGTGACGGCGAAGTTCCACGATCAAGTCTTTTAGACCTTTTCTGCAACTTGCATCTTTGAACGATTTGCAGCGTATTACAATGGAACTCTCGTTATACCCATCGGGATCCACCTTCCAATCAATGACCTTCACTGCCTTGCGGATGTCGGTATTCTCAATCACGAAGCCTTTGCTGTTGACGGTGTAGTGATGTTCGCGGTTTTTCCCGCTATTATCTATTAAGATGTACTTGATTTGACGCATTTCTTTTGAGTATTTGGTAGATGAGCATATTCGGTATACATGAAAGACGTATGACGTAAGACATAAGACGGAGGACAAGGGACCAAGGAAAAATCCTAAGTCCCAAGTCCTAAGTCTATTGTCCTGAACTTACATCAGATGATGCACGCAGGAAGAGGCTCCCAAGGCCGTCAGAATAGCTGTAAGGATACTGATAAGGGTTTGGATGATGAACTTCCAGAGGGCTTTCTTGGGGTTCTCGTTAGGTTCGGGATTTTCAGGTGTTGCATCGGTATTCTTTGATGCGAACAGTGTTGAAAAGAATTTGATGAGCTTTTTCATTGTTTTGTAGTTTTAATCGTGAATTATTAAGGTCATTCTTTGCCTTTTGAGGCGCTCACTTTAGTAGTGCCATCGGCATTGATGGTAGTCGTGGTGCCGTTTTCAGCTACGATGATGATAATGGTGCTGTCGCCGCCAAGCGCATTCAGGGTGATGGTAGCAGGCCATTCACCGGTGAGGTAGACCTCACCATAGCCGCTCAGCTTGGCAATGCAAATCGAGGTAGGGTGCTCTACAGCATAGGCGCTGATGGCTGCCTCCACGTCGGTGAAGCTTACTTCCGCCCCATCCAAATAGTGGTCGGCCAGGGCATCGAGAGCCAAGCGTAGGGCCTTGCAGTTTTCGGCATAGTAGCGGTTTGAGGGGCTACCGTTGCCCTTGGGAGTGAAAGTTTGGCGGATGGTGCGCAGGTGATACTTCAAGTGCATCTGAATCATCTTGAACACGGCCTGACGTTTCAGAGCCGCAGGAGTCTTGTAAGCCTTGGCTGGCATGGTTGGAGTTGAACGGGCGTAGGTTTTACCGTTCCGTGTTACATAGGTGATACCATCGATGGTACCGGAAGTTTTGCGGCCAATGCCGACTTGTTTGATCTGTGCCATGTTTTTCGAATTTTGAATTGATAATTGAAAATTGATAATTAATTGAGCATAAGCGCGTCCTCGTGCGTCAGGCGGCAGTATTTGCCATCGCCTTGGGCAGTTATGATTTTGTGGCGGTTGGTCTCCTTAGAGACGTTGCTTACGTGGATGAATGAGGGATAGATAATCAGTTGGTCGTAGTCGATTTCCAGTTCGGTGATAATCAGGCGAAAAGCCCTGATGAGTGGTTTGCGATGATTGGTTGCTGAGCCAGTTCCCGAACTTGTCGAAGGAGTTGAAGCAACGAAGAAGTCCGCAGCCTGTCCAGTCATGTGTTGGCTCTTACGGCACGCATGTACGATGATGTCGTTTAAGGCCTTGGTGCGGAAGCCGCTAGTGATGATGATGGGCAGTCCCAACTTCTCACGCAGCGGCTCGAGGGTGTGTAGGCAGAGGCGCTTCAGATTGTCCACCACCTCGGGCGTAGGCCGGTTGTCGATGCCGTGCTTCATGGCCGTGGCGCTCACGATGAACTCTCGAAGCGCAAAGTGCGGCGAAAGCAGTGTGTTGTCTTTCATAAGCGTACTTATTAAAAGGTGAAACAATTTGTTGTTTACTCGTGAAAGCGGAAGGCTTGTGACTTACCCGGGATGCACTTCCCGTCCGTTTTCGATTTGCAATAGTAGAGCAAGACCAACCCTCTTAAAAATCTTCTTTAATCATCTTGGATGGTATTTTTAACCTCTTGATATACAGCAAGTAAAAAAACAAGAGATTCGTAATCACTTTAAGACAGCCATCTTGCACAAACAATCACTAAAACAATCACCTAAAGAGCTCGGGAATTGTTGTACTCATAGTTATGTACGAAGAAACAAAACATATCACTGCACGTCTGCAAGTGCTTGAGTTTCTGATGACCCAAGCCAATCTTGCTGACCTGTTTCGCCACACCGACATACTCCTCTTTGTGATGTATGCCCAGAATGCAGCGGAGGGGGTCACTACGCAGTATCATCTCATGGAGGAGCGGTTGGATATCAGTTTCTACGTTAGTTTTCCATTCGACGAATGGTTGCGCAAAATCCAGAATTGGAAGGAGAAACTGTCCAACCCTAAATTTCAGTTGGAGCACGATACGGCCATAGGCAAGGGACGTGCCACCCGCCTGCAAATCCTCATGGAGAAGCTGTGCGACCGCAATGCCTCTCTCAACGGCAAAGCCAAGCTGGAGCATCCATACGATAGTATCGCCCGCAAGCCTTACCATCAGGCCATTGATGAGTTGGAGATGGCTCTTGATTCGCTCAAAACCAATCTCAGCAACCTTGCCATGCTTCCGTTGCACCTATCAACCGATAAGCGTAGCAAGGCTCTTAGGGCATATCTTGACAATGCGGCCAAGAAGGAATCCATCCAGGCCGAACTACAGGATTACGTTTATTATTGCAGCACCAAACGCAACACTTCGGTTATCCGTCAGCTCCTTTACCTAAAGCAACGCATTCAAACCCTTGTCGGCAAGGATGAGCTTTCCGATTTGGATCTTTCCGATAGCGAGCAGCACGAGTTGCTTAACCAATTAAAAAACATCTTCGAGGAGGGCGAAATCAATCCCGCCCCTAAGCAGATACCGGCCAAGGCGAAGCCCTGGGCAAACGACGAACTTTTCTCCAAGGCTTTGAACTTTGTCAATCTCAAAGTCGGTCAACATTTCCCGGTGCTCGACGAAGACAGCATTGTTGACTTCCTTGTGCGCAAGGACGTGATTTTGAGCGATGGCGAAGAGAAACATCTTCAAACTCTCTTCGTGTTGATGGAGGCCATGTGCCGCCAGCTTGAGGGCACTTTGCAGACCCGCTTCGATAACACCGCCCGCCATTCCGATGATATCCAGCAGCGCATCAGCCGTGTGCTTCAGCGTATTGAAACCTACAATGCACGCTTGTTGCCCTGCATGGCCACAGGCAAGACCCTTGCCGACCTAAACGGCCTCTTTGCCCAATGGTTCTCGCCAAGGATTGATGTCGCACTGAGGGAACCGCAGGTGGAGCTGTTGAAACTGTTGGAGGACGGTCTTGATAATATAAAAATGGAAGCCTATGTGCATCTGCTGCGCGAGGCATCCGAGATGAACCTCTTCAAGAAGCTCAGACCCGTCAGTGACAAGTTGTACGCCGCTTTGTCGAAAGTTGAAAACTTCGATGACGAAGAGTTCCCCATCTCAGGCTCCTCGTTCAACAAATACTTCCGCAACCCCGACTTCACCAAAGAGCCCAAATGGCATGAAGCCTCCAAGGTCTCGAAGTCCGTCCGAAAGGAATATCTAAACCTTGAGCCTTAACTTTGAACTTTAAACTCTCAACTTTCAACTGTCTCTAAACTTTAAGCTCTAAACTAAAAACTAAAAATGGGTAAGCCATTCAATAGCGAATTACATCAAATCCCCACCACCATCCAGTGGGCCGCGCAGCAGGATGTGTCCTCGTTGTCGAAGTTCCTGTTTGGCGAGAACAAGCAAACCCCGCTGGTGTGCATTGGTTCGGGTGGCTCGCTCAGTGCCTGCCACTATGCGGCCATGCTGTCGCGGCAGCGCAACGGCGTTGTGGCTGTGGCGATGACACCTTTGCAGTTGATGTATTCGGGAAGGGAGATTATACGTGGCAGCAAACTGCTGTTTTTGAGTGCTAGCGGAAAGAATAAAGACATTTTGAACGCCATCAAATATGGTTTAAAATATAACGAGGCGGGCATGATGAGCCTCACGCTCCACAAAGGCAACCCCACCGAGGAACTCCTCCAGCAGTACCCTAAGGTGCAACACTGGTGTGAGGACATCCCCACCAAGAAAGACGGCTTCCTGGCCACCAACTCGCTCGTGGCCACCTTCACTTTGCTTTGCAAAGCTGCGGTTGGTTTCAAGTTTCAAGTTTCAAGCTTCAAACCCTTGAACCTTGAGTTCTTGAACTTTGAACTATGTAACTTTCTTGTTCTCTACGGAGCCTTGGGCGAGCCTGTGGCGTGGGATATCGAGTCGAAGCTGACCGAGGCGGCTTTGGGGTCGGCCTTGCTGAGCGACTACCGCAACTTCGGCCATGGACGGCATCATTGGTTTGCCAAGAACAAGAATAACTCGTGCATCATCGCACTGGTGACTCCTGTGGAGAAGGAGCTGGCCGACAAGACTTTGGCCTGTATGCCAGCCGATGTGCCGGTAATCTATATTGAGACCGAATTGGAAACGCCCCAAGCGTCGATTGACCTGTTGTTGAAGGTCTTCAGCTTTGTGAACGCCTTGGGCGAGGCTCGTGGCATTGACCCTGGCCGACCGGGTGTACCTTCGTATGGTCGCTTGCTCTACAACTTGGACTACTTCAAGCTCACCAACCGCATACTCCCCAACGAGCCTACATTGAATGTGGCGGTGCGTCGCAAACTGGGTGTGGCAGGTGAAGAAAACGCCAGCCTATGGGGGCATTACAGTGAAGCTTGCCAGCGTTTCGTGCGGCGTCTCAATCGAGGCAAGTTTACCACCGTGGCTTTCGACTACGACGGCACCCTGTCGGCCAAAGACCATGCCAGCCGCTACAACGATAAACTGCGCGACGACATCAAGAACGCCTTGCTACGCCTATTAGACAATGGTGCGGAGATTCGAGTGGCCACAGGCCGTGGCAAGTCGGTGGGCAGTTCGTTCGAGAAATCATTTGACGAAAAATATTGGCCGCAAATCAAGGTGGGTTACTACAACGGTGCTTGCCTGTTGGCCTTGGGTGACGAGGAGAAACTGAAAGAATGGAAAAAGCAGCCTTTCGACAGCGAACTAAAAGTGTTGAGCGACGAATTACAAAGACGCTTGCCGAAGGACTGTATTAAATATGAGTTGACTGAGCGCAACCAACAGCTCTCCATCGAGGAGATGATATCCGATGCTGATACGGAATTGCTCTATAGCACCTGCCGTGAGATTATCTGGGACAAACAGTTGCGAGGTATTAGAGTATGGCTCAGCAGCCACAGCATGGACATTGTGGTCTATCACGAGGCAAACAAACTTCGTGTGATTGAGGATGTCGAGCACACCCTCTGCATAGGCGACTATGGTAGTGTGGAAGGCAACGACTACGAGATGCTCACTGTCCCTGCTTCGCTGAGTGTTGACAAGGTGTCACGCAATGCCGAGAGTTGCTGGAACATCGCCCCCGTGGGCATGGTTGGCCTCGACGCAACGCTCTACTACCTGAGCCGCCTTACGGTCAAAAATGGTGTGATTAAATGTAAATTTAGCTTATGAATGACAATCTTTCAGTTTCGTTATTAGCGAAAGTCACCAAGTGGGACGATAAGCGACTTAGCAAGGAGTTGCCAAAATTGTCCTTCATGGCTAGGACAAAATACGACTCCTACAGTCAGTTTGACCCTGGCTTTAGGTTTATGTCCAGTTTTGCCCAATGGATGTCGCAATTCGACAAGGCTGATGTCGAGATCATTTATTCTGCGTTCAACAGGCATCTTACATTTATTTCATCTGAGCAAATCAAGTATCTGGTGGATTTGATGTACAGCTCTAAGATCAAGCCTTTCATACGCAACCTTTCTGCCAGCAAGTCTGGTTTGTCAAAATTTCAGTTGAAAAAGATTGAGAACTCGCAGGAATACAAAATCCAAGAACGACTTTCATTGATAGTGGGCCTTAGTGATGGCTCCCATACCGACATTCTCCGTCGTTCGGGCGGGTTTAGCAACGAGCAGGTTTTGCCTATATACTATCCTAATGAGGAGAAACTTCAGGACATATCCGATGAATTGTGCAAGGACGATTTGCTCAAAGGTACCAACAGGAATTTGTTTGAATCATTATTCCTCATAGATGACTTTACAGCGAGCGGCACCAGTTTTGCCCGCAAGGAAGACAACAAGTTTAAAGGCAAGATTGTAAAAGTCCTGAAAGGTTTGAAACCCAAAGAGAATGGAGAAGATAAAGCGTTGGGCGATGAATCGAAGATAGTGCTGTCCGACCTTTTTGTCAAGGACAGGATTGTGGTGAACGCCCTGTTCTGTATAGCAACAGAAGAAGCCATTGCAAATATTAAACGCCAAGTCAACCAGTTCCTTGTTGAAAACGACATGACTAACCTCATTCAGTTCAATGTTGACTGTGTGCAATTGGTGAAGACAGAAGAGATTGCTCAAATAAAACAGCACCAGGGTTTAAAAAATGTTGTGAAGAAAGACCAGTATTACGATTGGACCATAATACTGAACGACAGCTACCGCAAGGGCAAGCACGACGAACCCTATTGGGGTTTCAACGAGTGTGGTTTGCTGTTGGTACTCTCTCACAACACGCCCAACAACACACTTCCCGTTATTTGGGAGGATACAGATAAATTTAGGGGATTATTTCCACGTATTAGCAGACATTGATATGGAACGCCCAACTAATCCTTTTGCACTGCGCACTACCGAGAATATCGATTCTGACGGATTGTTTCTGAAGCTGTTCTCCATAGAACCTATGAAAAAGCTTCAAAGTCAGTACGATGAAGGCAAATTGTGGCATTTCGTGACGTTTATCCAAAGCCCTCCCGGGTTTGGAAAAACCTCTCTGTTGCGCATCTTCAAAGCTTCCGTTCTTAAGAAGATTGTGAGCCACAACAAGGATTTGAGGGATGTGTTCGAGATGCTGAATAAACTGGGCGTGAAGGAACGTAACCGTATCAAACGGTGTGGGGTCTATCTACTTACACGAAGCGACTATGCCTTGATTGACGATGAGGAACTCTATTCAAAGGCCGAGCAGGCCTCTCTGTTCTTGTCATTACTCAATGTCCGTTTTGTTATTGCAACCATTAAGACCTTGATGGTTCTGTCGGGAACCGATCCGGAGAATATCTATAGGATATCCTACACCCCGCTTGACACCAATATTCTTGATGCCGAGATGGATTTCCCAAGGGTAAAGTGTAATTGCAAGGATTTGTTGGACTGGGCTTCAGAGAAAGAAAAAGCCATATACAAAGCCATCAACTCATTCGAAAGGGAAGGCAATGAAATGCTTGCCTGCTCCTCGTTGTTCGTGCTCCCATTGATGAATGCCCAGTGGTTTTCTTACGAAGGCAAAAGAATATGTGATGAGTTTATTTTCCAGCTCGATGACGCTCATAAACTGACAAAAAACCAGCGTAGTACGCTTGAAAAGGTGGCAATTGAGACCAGGTTGAATGTTACCTTCTGGATTGCCGAGCGATTGGACAACTTGGTTTCAACCGAGTTATTGGAAACCGACAAGCAGGAACGCGACTACCAGGTTGTAGAATTGAATAAGTACAAGCCCAAATCCATCGAATTCGACCGTATGGTCAGGCTGATTGCCAATAGGAGGTCAACCTATGCAAAGGCCGACATAGACTTGATGATGCAGCTGGCCAACAGCGACGAGGGAGAATGGGATAGCAAATACAGGACGATAGCAAGTAAGAGTCTCAAGAAACTGATGAGCCACCCTGAAAAAGAGTCCTATAGCAATTTTGTTCAGTACATCGAATCACTTGTCGATACTAAAGAAAAGGCTTATTATGCCAGGGCATTACTAATGTATGCCAACCGCAAGACAGAGCTTGTAGAGACTATGCGCATGTTTCCGTATGAACAGGAGGAAATAGATGCCATACTGGCCGACACTTTGAAGCTGACAGAAGAAATACTGCCAGCCGAGTATGGGCTACCGCAGTATTTTGGTGATAAGATGCTCATCAACGTTTCTAATGTGAACGTTGAACAATTCTTGGATTTTTCATCAGCATTATACAGCCGTATTGCTGCCAAAAAGATTACAAGCCCGTCTGATTATTCACTGACAGCGAAAGAGCAGGATGATGTAGTCCGAGACAAGGCTGCGGATTTTTTCAACCGTATAGAGAAGATGCCCCGAGGTGATGAGATGAAAGCCTTCATTCAAAACGTGATAGATTTCTGTAGAAAAGAGACATTTACTGACAGCTATTCCTATAGAACAGTTAGCGGTTTTGCGGTCAATGATGTTTTTGGAACGCGTCGTCAGAAAAAAGACATTCCTTGGTATAAAGACCCGGATAACTCTCAGTTGATAGAATTACTAAGAACGTGTGTGGCTTATAATCTGCTAACAATAAGACCTGAGGAACAAGGAAAGAAAGATCAGATGTGGTCGGTTTTCTATCTTAATCGCGCATTATGTGTCTATGCTGGCATTCCCTTGTACTATGGAGGCTGGCGAAAACTAAAAATCAATCAGATTAAGGCATGGCAATGAGGAAAGATGGTGATATGAAATGGAGTTCCTATATGTTCTTCCAGCAAGATGAGGTCGCTGACTTTTGGAAGTCATATTATTCTAAAAAGAACGCAAGAATATTGTTCGTGATGGGCAAGGGTTTCGACCCCCGAATGAATAATACGCTGAAGATGCTTTTGCAATCGGTGTCCTATCAGTCTTTGGAGTGCTTGGCTATTGACTTTCCAGCCAAGGAAAAGACCGATGGTGATGAGTTCTATAAGCAGAATGTGGCAGTCTATGAGGCTATGGTAAATGAAAAGAGCCTACCCAACAAGACGATTACGGTCGATGCCAAACTGTCATGGGACAATCGTATCAAAAGTATGCTCCGACAGCTGAACCAAATAACGCTCTCATCGTACACCGATATTATTTTGGATGTCAGTGCCATTCCATGTGCCTATTATTACAATATTGCCAAATTGCTCTACGACAAGACGCGCTATGACCAAACGAATTTTTTCATTGCGGTGTCCGAGAATGTGGAGATCGACAAACTCATCAAAAAGAAATACAACGATGAAACCATAACACCTCTCTATAATTTCAGAGCATTGTATGGTATGGAGTCGGTTTTCAATCCCATCAATATATTCGTTCCGTTGATGGGCGAGGACAAGCGGGAGCATCTGAAACTTGTTTACGACACGTTTCACCCCAAAGAAGTTTGCCCCGTGTTGCCCTTCCCATCCAAGGAACCAGGCCGTTCAGACCAGCTGTTGTGGGAGTATAACGATTTCCTGACCGACACATTGAAGGTTGAGCCGCAGAACCTCCTGTATGCACCTGAACGTGACCCCTTCGAGTTGTATAACCGGTTAGAGAAACTGATGCAGGACTATAAGGATACTTTGAAGTTAATTAACGCTCAAATCTGTTTTGGATTTGCTCTTCTAACCAGCAAACTGTTGGCTCTTGGTGTGTTGCTCATAGGGCTGAAATATAATGATGAGGTACAGGTATATAATGTAAACTCATCAAAATACGATATAGTGGACAAGGATAAGATACAGCGTGAAAACGAACACAGCGAGCCCTTCCTAATGTGGATCAATGGCGAACCGTATGTATAGGAAGTTTTTTCGTGTAAATTCGTCTGATTTGAACTCACAATAAACCACTCGGGTAAGCGTTAATTTACCATGATTTCTGATTAAACAGATTTGTTTTGAAAATATTAGACATACAATGATAGTTGAAGTAAAAGTTAAGAATTACCGTTCGTATAAAGAAGAAGCGTCGTTGACGTTCGAGGCGTTGGATGATGACTTCAATAAAGATAGCATTGCTGAGTTGGAACTTGAGGGCGGCAGCAGCCTGCGTCTGTTGAAGTCGGCCTCCATCCTCGGTCCCAATGCGTCGGGCAAGAGCAACATTGCTCGTGCTTTTAGCGATGTCAGCTACCTAGTTGCCAACTCGAGGAACTTTGATGTGAAGAGAGGTGTGCCTGTGTACCAGCCCTTTTTGTTGGACAAAGAGTGCCGCGAGAAACCATCATCTATTACAGTGCTGTTTGTTGTGGAGAAACGCGAGTACAGCTATTCCATCACTTTTAACCATCAGATGTTTCTGGTCGAAGTGCTGAATGAGATTGTCTTGGGGAATGAATTGCTGGTTTTCAGCCGTACTTTCGATGTTGGGAAGAATAGTTACAATATGTCTTTTGGCGAGGGATGGCGGAGCACAACATTCGACCTTTCAAACATGAATCCTCTGCCTAACCAGTTGATAATGTCGGAACTTGGAACGCGCGAGGCTAATGGCCTGCAAAACGTGTATGGCGAACTGCGAGGCATCCAGAGCGAGATGGTTGACAGCGCTTTGGACATGAGTCTAAACAATAGCTCAGTGGCTGGAAATATCCTGAAGAGTGAACAAAGCCGCATCTTCCAACAGCTGAAAAAGTTGATGATGGTGGCCGACGGCAACATCCAAGACATCAAGATGCGCCAACACGATGATTCAGAGTTTAACTTCCCTGATTCGATTCCTGCTGAAGTGAGGAAGTCATTCATAGCCCAAAACAGATGGGAATTCGTGTTTGTGCATAAAGGCAACGGGATTAATGTCGGATTTCCCATTGGCATTGAGTCAACAGGCACCAAAAACCTGTTCAGCGTCGGTACCAATGTGTTGAATGTGCTGAACAGCGGGGGTATGCTCGTTTACGACGAGATGAACGTGGCCATGCACCCCTTGCTTTTCCGCATGCTGGTGCGCCTTTTCCACAGCGAGAAAACCAATCCAAACAACGCACAGTTGTTGTTCACAACGCACGATGTCTCCATTATAGGCGATAACCTTATGCGGGCCGACCAGATATGGTTGGCGCAGAAGGGAGAACATGGCCAGTCGGAACTGTACTCGGTGCAGGATTTCGAGGATGTTAGCATAGTGCTGCCTTTCGACGAGTGGTACCGGTCGGGTCGATTCGGTGCGTTGCCGAATTTCAAGGACATCGAACAAGTGTTCTCAAACGACGGTGGCAATGAGGACGCATAGCAACAACCTGGTCATCGTCTGTGAAGGCACCGATACGGAGTATCAGTATTTCACCGACCTGAAAGAGTATGTCATGGCGCATCAGCCCGACCGCTATTGTGCCATCAAGGTGGTTCCCGTGCCGGAGGAAAGGATTGACCGGAAGAATCCCAAACGCAACCACCTGGCAAGGAAGTTGTCTAACGTGCCTCAATACCACTACTATTGCAAATACGAGGACAATGCTGAGGATTATAATCTCTATTGTGCGCAACCGACACGCTATGTCAGGGAGACGGTTCTCTTTATGCAAGAGGACGGTTATGCTGAGGGATGGGCGGTTTTCGACTGCGACCAGCATCCCGCCCGTGAGGAGGCCTTCCGTTATGCAAAACAAGCCAATGTGGGCATCGCCTTCTCGTCCTATTCGTTCGAAGAGTGGCTGCTGGCCCATTTCGAGCGTTGCCCACAACCGTTTCAGCATTCTGAGTGCAAGGCTGACAACAAGGAAATCCGCTGCGGTTCGTCTGCCGCTGGTGATGGAGATTGCCACGGAACGGATTGCATCGGAGGCAGACTGAGACAACAACACTATATAACCGACTATTCAAAAGGCAAAAAGGATATTTTTAAAACCTACAGCCTTCCCAGAATAAAGAATGCAATGGTCAATGCGGCATGGTTGCGCTATAGGTCGCAGACAGCGGTGTGGGTCAGCAATCCCTATACGGATGTTGATATGTTGGTGGCCCGGATGCTTGGCATCACAGTAGAGTACCGTTGGTATAGTATAAACTCATTAATGAGGTATAGTGGCAGCGAAATTAGGGTAATTCATGACAATAATGAGCTGGTGATGACTAATGAGGGTAATGTGACGGTGATTATTCCTGAAGGTCAAGGCGCGTTCTTGGATAATGACTTGTCGGTCATCTCATCCAATGGCAGAGTGTTGCTTCGGCCAAGCGGGGATTCCTGTCGGCTGATGATTCCCAATAATGCCATAGCCTTTATGCTGACCGAAGGCAATAATAACAGCATAATTGAACTTTGACCCTTATACCCTAAACTCTTAAACTTTTAAACTATACACTCTCCACTCTCCACAGACTATAAACCATAAACTATTAACTTTAAACTTTATGTCAGACAACATCATCCTCGGAGCTGGCCTCATCAGCCTCGATGTCTTGATTCGTGACGGCGAGCGTCTCCCCGTGTCCTATTATGTGGGAGGCACTTGCGGCAATGTGATGATGATTCTCGCCCACATGGGATGGGATGCTTACCCCATTGCCCGTCTCGACGGCACGAAAGACACCGCACGGCTTCTTGCGGATATGAAGAAAAACAGCGTCCATACCGACTTTATCTCCACCAGCGATGGCAAGACCCCGGTCATCGTGCAGCGCAACTTCATCAACAAAGACGGTGTGCCTACCCATCGGTTCGAGTCGCGCAACAATATGGGTCGCTTCTATCTCGATTTCAAGTCGCTTACCTTGAAGCAGACCAACGATGTCATTGCCAGGATTGACTTTGTTCCTAAAGTGTTTTTCTTCGACAGGGTTTCGCCTGCCATATTAAAACTGGCCAATGCGTTTAAGGAAAGAGGTTCGGTTGTATTCTTTGAGCCTTCCAGCCGTGGAGGCGATGTGAAGACGTTCAATAAATGTGTTGAGGTGGCTGACGTGGTTAAGTTTTCTGATCAGAGGATTAAGGATTATCATCAGTTCGACGATGAGGAGGACAAACTCTTCATCCAGACTCAGGGGGCGCAGGGCTTGACCTATCGGCTTAATTCGGGCTGGACGCATCTGGAGCCTATGGTGAACGATAATGTGGTTGATACTGCAGGTGCTGGTGACTGGACGGCGGCTGCCTTGATCAACGAACTATATAAAGGCAAAGAAAAACAGGAGATATTCCATTTTACGCCTGCTGCCATCGCTGCGGCCCTCAACGCAGCCCAACGCATTGGAGCGCAAAGTTGTTCCTACGAGGGAGCTAGAGGTATGATGCAATAGCTTTGGCAAGGTGTTGACAAGGTGTTAGCAAGGACATGGCAAGGTGTTGGCATACTCAAACAGCTTGCTTGACTATGTCAACAGCATGCGAATGGCGAGAGAAGAGGGAAAGAAAATCCTGCAAAAGAAAAACCGAACAATAAAACACCTTTCTTTATACAATTTATTAATACGGATGGAATGATAGGCGTCGTTTTGAAGCTGTATCAATTTCGTGTCATGTATGACAAGGTTAAGTAAGAGAAAACTATGGCAACAAAGATATTGATATCTAATTATCCAAGGCTCTCACAGAAATTAAAGTTGGCGAGCATCAATGACGGTCATAATCTGGATATTATTACGGGTTATGATGTTAATGTTGACAAAAAAGTAGTCAATTTGGCAATAGCGAGGGATTTAATCAATGCACTTTTTGCGTATGAAGAAATTTATGTGGAAGGAATCCATCTGTCTGATATTATTCAGGTTTTTGGTATTGATAATGTAAAAATACTATTACGTGAAGGACTACTGCACATCATACCTGATCAGTTGTTGAATCCCGTAATGAAACGTGAGGGTGATTATTATGAACCAGAGTTTTTTAGTTATTCTTTAGGTCCTTTGAAAGACGCTGAACCGAAGGAGTCAATGCAGACTGATTCCAAATGGGATCATTTGGCGGTCATATTTGATAGGATTGGAGTTGAGCCAAAAGAACGTGATGTTTTACTATATCTTGTAGATGAACATTCAGTGCAGATTGATAATACGGCCGTTATTAATGTTGTTAAAGAAGAGATCAATCGTGATATAACGTCAGAAGTTTTTTCTAATGCTTACAATATCATCAAGGAACAAAATGGGGTATTATATATAAATACCCCTAAAGTGATACGATTATTGGAGTTAAACAAGAATTGTGTTTTAGGTGGAATGTTGGGTGCGGATAGTATACATTGCGATTCTGGAGTCTCGCAAATGTTGCAAATAAAAGCATTTGCTTGTATGGCTAGAATCAATTCCGATGGCGTTGAAGCCTTGCAAACCATCGAATTGCAAAAGGGTATGCCCGACATGGGGCGATTATATTATGAGGGATATTTATCATTAGATGATATTTTTAAGATCCGTCAATCTATCCAAGGAAAACTATTTCGGTATTGGGCATCCAAAGATGAGTATGATGTAACTCAGATGCAGCAAGACCTTATGCAATCAGTAAAAGGTTTTCTTTCTTCAGACCTTGGAAAGTTTTGCCGTTTTATTGCGTGTGGAGTTGCAGGGGTAATTGGACTGATTCCAGGTATTGCGGCATCTGCTTTAGATAGCTTTATTTTGGAAAAGATTTCAAACGGATGGCATCCGAATCTTTTTTTGGATGGAAAGTTAGGAGAACTATTAGATGATTGTGCAAAAATACAAGAAGAAGCCATGAAAAGAAAGGAGATAGAAAAACATTTTCATGGAGTTGGAAGAAACGATCTTTGTCCTTGTGGAAGTGGTTTGAAATTCAAGAAATGTCATGGAAAAGGATTGTAAGTATTTAACCAAACATAAATTTACCTTCCATCCATCCATTATTTTTGTTTATAACTATATGCCTTTGTTAAGTAAGTAGTCATAATTAGACCGCATAACAAGAATAATTGATAAATAGCAATGTACCTATAGCCAAAAACTATGTAGCTTGTACAGAAAATGTGTCGTTGTACTCTTTAATTGTGCAGTTAATATGTTATCCATAGAGCTAACGAGTTTTGATGTGTTATAGTTTAATCAGTAAATTACTTTTATATAATAAATTTAATTACATTCAAAATGGCAAAATTTAATAGAGGCGATGTGGTGTCGCTCATGTCTGGTGGAATGCTGATGACAGTTACAGGATTATTCGTTGATAATTCTAACGATATGAATATGAATTTGGCCTTTGAGGCATATCGTATGAAATTCGGAGGATCTAGTCCTGCGTTTTATGCTTGTTCATGGTTTGAGAGAAAAGCCAAGAAAGAGGATGTTTTCCCAGAGGAGGCTCTTAAGAAAGTGACAACGGGTGAAGAATAGCAAAAGGTAAAGAGTCTTTGTATCTTTACGTTCGGCCCTGGACTTATAATAAGGACAGACACTATAGGTTTCAATGTCGTGTATGTCCAGACCTTGTGCAATATTTTTAATTAAGGACAACATAAATTTCCCCAAGCCCTCCCACTCCCCATTCTTCCACCTCTTCTTCTCCTTCATCTTCATCTTCGGCTTGTATTGGCTCCTCCCCTCCAAGTACAACCAAGCAAAGCATTTCTGACCGCTTGTGAGCTTTCTGCTATTAAGAAAAAACTAATAATTATATGTCACCACCCCTCCAACCTACCAACAAAAAACTCCTCTACGAAGTCTCCATCATACGACCAACCATCATCTTTTTGCTGGTTGTGCTCCATTCGTTTACAAAAATAGCAGCGGGTGGGGGTAAAACAAACGATTATCAATTAGCTACTGTATATCAATGGTTTTGTTGGTTGATTTCTGGATTTAGAATCGAAACGATTGCCTTGGTTGCTGGCTATGTGTTTTCGTATCAAAGCCATGACCTTGGAAGAAAGTATAAGTTTTGGCCTTTTGTTTGGAAAAAGTTTAAAAGGCTCATCATTCCGATGTTGGTGTTTGGACTTGTCTATTATTTTTGCTTTTACTTTGATTCAGCTACTTTTGAGTTGAAATCATTTCTAGTGACTTTGTTTTCGGGGTGTGGCCATCTTTGGTTCTTGCCCATGTTGTTCTGGTGTTTTTTGGCAATTTGGGTCATAGATCATTTCAAGTTGTCATCGTGGTTTACTTTAATCCTATTGGCAGCCATTACGGTGATACCTGTCCCTTCACTGCCTTTCGGTTTTGGACGACTTCCCCATTTCTTGTTTTTCGTGTATGCCGGTTATTTCTTGTGGACAAAACGAGATTGGCTGTTAAAGCATTGTTTGAATAGTGTAACTATTTGTATTTTGTGGGTGGCCTATGTTGTTTTAGTTGTATTTATGCATACGGTCTTGCCAAAAATGATGCCAGATACGACCATGATACAAAAAGGTTTGTCCATTCTTGTTTCGGGTATGGTCAAATTATTGATGTCTTGTTGTGGAATAATGGCGCTTTATTTGACGGTTTGCAAAACTACTACTAAGGAAGGATACCGTCCCAAGCAGTGGGTAATTGGGGCCAGTGATAATTGTTATGGTGTTTATGTGTACCATCAATTTATTTTGGTTTTTCTTTATTTCTTTACGCCGCTGGTTACCATTTGTCATCCTTTATTGGTGCCGTGGATTGGTTTGGTCGTCATTTTCAGTGTTTCGTTTTTGTTGACCAAGCTAACGCTTAAAACTAAAATAGGAAGATTTTTAATAGGATAAAGTGTTTCTATGCCTTTCAATTCATTCAACTTCTGGCTCATTTTCCCCTTCATCTTCGGCCTGTATTGGCTTATTCCTGCCAAGTACAACCAAGCAAGGAAGGTGTTTCTGGTCCTTGTGAGCTATCTGCTCTACATGAACTGGAAACCTGCGTTTGCCATAGTGCTGCTAGGTGTCACGTTGATTACCTACTGGGGAGGACGGAGACTTGATAACCAAAAAGCCAATGGAAAGAAAAGCCTCGCTTGGCTGTTTACACTATTGGCAGTTTTACCGCTGCTGGTTTTCAAGTATTACAACTTTCTCAATGAATCTCTGACGCAGGGCCTTGCAGCAATAGGATTGAAGTTTGCTATGCCTGGCTTGAACTGGGCCATCCCAGTGGGTATTAGCTTCTTCACTTTCCAAGCGGTTGGTTATATGTTGGATGTCTATCATGGGAAGACCAAAGCGGAAAAGAGTTTACTTGACTATGTGTTGTTTGTGTCCTTCTTCCCGCAAGTCACCTCAGGGCCTATCAGCACTGCAAATGAATTGCTGCCTCAGATAAAGGCGACACACAAGTTCGACTACGAACAAGGCAAGCAGGGCTTGAAGTTCCTTTTATGGGGTATGTTTATCAAGTTGGTGATTGCCGACCGCCTAGGCTTGTTTGTGGATACGGTATATACCAACTACATCCACTATAACGGTGCCACCTGTTTTGTGGCCAGTGTGTTCTATACCTTGCAGATTTATTGCGACTTTGCAGGTTATTCCCTAATGGCCATCGGCATTGCACGGACGTTAGGTTTCAATCTCCCTGACAACTTTAGACGACCTTATTTGGCCATAAGCATTACCGATTTTTGGAAGCGTTGGCATATCACATTGACTCGATGGCTCACGCAGCACATCTACATTCCCATGGGTGGTAACCGTTGCAGCAAAGCCCGAAACTATTGGAATATCTTCGTGACCTTCTTGGTGAGCGGTATTTGGCATGGTGCCAACTGGACATTCATCGTGTGGGGCTGCATGCATGGTGTGTTGCAGATTATTGAAAAGGCATTAGGATGGCAAAAGTATGAAGGAAACAAAAAGGTAATTAGATGTATAAGGATGATCATCACTTTTTTGTTGGTGAATTTTGCCTGGGTATTCTTCCGTATGCCGAATATTGGCGATGCTTTCGGGATAATCGGTGTGATGTTTACGAAATTTGGTATTCCAGAAGTGATTATGGGAAAGGAAGTGTTATTAATGCTGTTCTTTAGCTTACTAATTTTGTTCATAAAAGATTTGAAAGATGAGTTTTGGGGTAACAAATTGGCATTTCTTGATAATAAGATAGTCAGATGGACAATCTATGTGATACTTTTTTGTATGATTATCAATTTTGGTGTGCTTGATGGAGGACAATTCATCTATGTAAACTTCTAGATTATGAAAAAGTATTTATTGAATATAGTCTTGTTTTTTTCCATAGTTGCAGTTATCGACTTGCTTTTTGGTAAGGCGATGGATTATATGCATCTTCATGCAAAAGGTGGAGTAGAAAAGGAAATGAATGATGTGTGCCTTAACAACCAATACGATATACTTATCATGGGTTCTTCCCGTGCTCATCATCATTATGTTCCAGAGATTATCTCAGACTCTCTTGGAATGAGTTGCTTTAACACTGGTAAGGATGGCAATGGCATCATATTGATGTATGGTATTTACCAGATGATTTTGAATCGCTACAAGCCTTCTCTCATTATTTATGATGTTGCCAAAGGCTATGATATTTATGAAAATCCGGAAGACAACAATAATACTCGTTATGTTTCTAGATTGAAACCGTATTGTAAAGAAAAGGGTGTTGAAGAGGTTTTTAGGTCTTTATCTTGGCAAGAATGGTATAAAACCTATTCCAGCCTATATCGGTATAATTCTATTTCGCTGACTACGGCAAGAGATTTTCTGGTTCAAAGACCTTATAATATAGATGGATATGATGCCCATGATCAAGTAATGCAATATGAACCAACACAATTTGAAAAGGAAGACTCTGGTATAATTGATTCTTTGAAGATTGACTATTTTGAAAAGTTTATTCTTTCAACAAAAGAAAACAATATTGCTCTTGTTTGTGCAATTTCGCCTCGTTACCGCTCTGTTTCTTCAGAAAAATATAGACCTGTTATAGATTTGTGTTCTAGGTATGACGTGCCGTTTTTTGATTGTTATGGAGATACCACCATTTCTATTCATAGGGAGTTTTTCAAAGACGCCTCTCACATGAACAACACAGGGGCTCGTTTGTATTCCTCTTTGTTAGCCAGGAGAATCAAAATGCCATAATGAGTTGGTCTAACAAATGGAGCTGATTTTTAAAGTAAACTAGTTGTATTAATGGCAGATAATCTGAATAAAAAAGTAGTCAACGCCACCAAATGGTCGGCCATTACAGAAGTAATGTCCAAATTGGTGTCACCTATTGCCAGTATGGTGCTGGCGCGTTTACTGACGCCAGAAGCTTTTGGTGTGGTGGCCACTTTGAATATGGTAATTGCTTTTGCCGAGATCTTTACTGATGCTGGCTTCCAACGCTATTTGATTCAACATGAATTTAAGGATGAGGAGGACAAGGACAAATCCACCAATGTTGCCTTTTGGTCCAATTTGGTGATGAGTTTTGTGTTATGGGGTATTATAGCCATTTTCTGTGAGCCATTAGCAACCCTAGTAGGAAGTCCTGGATTGGGCTTGGTTTTGGTTGTGGCATGTGCCTCCATCCCGTTGGCTGCATTTTCAAGTATCCAAATGGCATTGTTCAAGCGCAGTTTTGATTTCAAGACTTTGTTTTGGCGACGTTTGGCTGTTATTTTGGTGCCCCTTTGTGTCACTATTCCTTTGGCATTTTGGATGAGGAGCTATTGGGCTTTGGTGATTGGCACCATCGTTACCAACTTGGTGAATGCCTTACTGTTGACTATTAAATCTAATTGGAGACCAAGAAAATATTATAGTTTTGCGCGTTTAAAAGATATGTTTTCGTTTTGTGCTTGGAGTGTTGTGGATAGGGTTTTGATTTGGGCAACAAGCTATATTGATATTTTCTTTATTGGACGTGCATTAAACACGTATTATTTAGGGGTTTATAGAACTTCCATATCTACTGTAGGGCAATTCACTTCTTTGATAACTGCTAGTATATTACCAGTGATTATGCCTGCAATTTCAAGGTTACAAAACGATTTTCCTGAAATGAGGAAAACCCTGCTTAAATTTCAGAAGTACACTTCCGTACTATTATTGCCCATTGGTGTTGGAATTTTTATGTTTAAAGATTTGGTTACAGCTGTTATGCTGGGTGATCAATGGACAGAGGCAGCGCCATTTATTGGATTGTGGGCATTAATGGAAGTTATTACTGTAATATTTTCTAGATTTTGCTCCAATGTATATCCCGCAATTGGAAAACCTAGAATTTCTGTAGTTGTACAGGTTTTGCATTTGGTGGTTTTGATTCCGGCAGTAATTATTTCAGGCCAATATGGTTTTCGGGCACTTTATATCACTCGTTCGTTGATCCGTTTGGAATTAGTGATGGTAAACCTGATATTTGTTTACGTTTTAATAAAACAATCACCTTGGAAAATGTTTGTTAACATTCTTCCTGAAATATTAAGTTGTAGTGTAATGGCAGTTGTGGCTTGGCTGTTATTGAAAGTGAGCAACAGCATGGTTCTTTCCTTTGTATGGATTGGCGTGTGTGCTGCTATTTATTTCATCGTACTATATATGTTTCCGAATGACCGAGTTTTAATTCTCAATCTGAAGGATAAACTGTTATCGTTAATTAGAAGAAAAAAGAAATGATAGATTCCAAGAATAAAGCCTTTGATGCTTGCACTATATATCTTTTGCTTTGGTCGTTGGGTTATGTCCAAAAAATGTTTATTAGCAGCAGTTTGATTTCTATGCTATTTTATCTCCCTTTCCTGGGACTGACTTTATACTATGTTGCAAAAGTATTTACAAATTATCGCCCTAAAGGGGTTATGTTGGCTTTTAGTGCATTTTTTGTTGTGTTGTTATGCTATGGATTGGCACTTGTACTGTTAGACAATAGTGTAAAAGACAATAAGTCTTTTTTAATGTTCATAATCAATAATTTGGCTCCTTTATTTGCGTTTTATTGTTTTTCAAGGCAAGGATTGTTGACAGAAAAAAGGTTATTGTTATGGTTTATAATTTTTTTGGTTGTTGCCTCACTTGATTTTTATACTGCCCAAAAAAAAGGACTGGCTTTATTGGCGGAAGACGGTAGCCAATATGAGGAAATAACCAACAATGCCGCTTACTCTATGTTAGGATTAATACCCTTTGTGTTTTTATTGCGAAAGAAACCGATTTGGCAATACCTTGTTTTGGGGTATATTATGTATTTTGTTGTTACGGGATTAAAACGAGGGGCCATTCTTATCAGTTTGTTTTTGATTGTATGGGTCGTTATTATCCAAACCCAATCAACTTCAAGAGGTAAAAAGATATTGGCGTTGTCGTTGACAATTGCCTTTTTGGCAATTGGTTGGCGTTTTGTCATGCAGTTTTATGAGAATAGCGATTATTTTCAACATAGGTTGGAGGCCACTATGGAAGGGTCGTCAAGTAATCGCGATTTTATATACTCAACTTTATGGAAACATTTTATTAATAATAATAGTTTTTTACAATTGGTTTTTGGTGAAGGAGGTTTCCATACTGTAAACGTTTCAGGTTTTATGGCTCATAATGATTGGTTGGAGCTACTTATTGATTGTGGCCTTTTTGGAGTTGTGGTTTATCTTATATATTGGATTAGTTTCATTAGAGATTGGATTAGGAGCAAGCCGGATATTTTGGTATATTCCATAATGGGAGCCTGTTTTATTTTTACGTTTATGAAGACTTTGTTTTCCATGTCATTTTTCAGCATGCCTTTCTATATTAGCATGATAATGGGGTATTGTTTTGCTCAAGTTCATGAAATCAAAAATAGTGTCTTACTATGAAGATTGTTATTGCAGGCGATTTTGCCGCTTGTCATCGGATAGCCGCCCAAATAGATAAGGGCGATTTTAGTTGCTTGGATGAAGTAAAGCCATTTACACAATCCGTTGATTATTCTATTATTAATTTTGAAAGCCCGGTGGTAATGCATGAGGCATTACCAATTGATAAAACTGGACCTAACCTCCGTTGCTCTGAAAAAGCAATGGAATGTGTTGCCCATGCGGGTTTTAGTTGTGTGACTTTGGCCAACAATCATTTTCGTGATTATGGTCAAGTTGGGGTAGAAGATACACTTACTAGTTGCCGAACATTTGGTGTAGATTATGTGGGTGGGGGTAAAAACCTTGCAGAAGCACAGAGGATTCTTTATAAGGAAATAAAAGGCAAGCGACTCGCCGTTATTAATGTTTGCGAAAATGAGTGGTCTATTGCAGATGTGAAACAAGGGGGCTCCAATCCGTTAAATATTGTTTCTGTTTGCCATGCCATTCATGAAGCCAAACATAAGGTAGATTACGTTTTACTGATTATTCATGGAGGGACGGAGCTTTACAATCTTCCCACACCAAGAATGAAGGAAACATATCGTTTCTTTATCGAACAGGGTGCAGATGCTGTAGTTAACCATCACCAACATTGTTATAGTGGCTATGAGATATATGAAGGTAAGCCTATTTTTTATGGATTGGGTAATTTCTGTTTTGATGAAATCAAGGCCATAGATAATAAATCATGGGAAAAGGGTTATATGATTGAGCTTGTATTTGGTGATACGATAGAGTTTCTATTACATCCTTATAATCAATGTAGTAAAGAGAACCCCGTTGTTGAATTTGTGAGAGATAGAAGAGAATTCGACGATTCTATTCAACGATTGAATCAAATCATAGCAGACGATGCAGAAATTCAACGTCGTTTCGGAATAATGGCTTCAAAAGGAGCAACTATTGCCAATAACATTTTGACACCTTATAATTCCGCTTTTCTGAAAAGATTAAGTAGAAAAAAAGTACTTCCTTCTTTTTTGAGTAATTTTAGACTAAAACAATTGCTTGGACACGTTCAATGTGAATCGCATCGAGATGTGTTAATTTATGGATTGAATAATAATACAAAACAATGAAAATAGCCATCCATCACCGTCCCGGTAGTTTCAGCGACCGGTGGATAGAGTATTGCAAAGAAAAGGGCATTGATTATAAGATTGTCAATGCATACGACTCCAATATTGTAGAACAAGTCAAAGACTGTGATGCATTTATGTGGCATCACCATCACGCCAACGTAAAGGATACGCTTTTCGCCAAGCAACTTATCTATTCTTTGGAAACAGCTGGAATCAAATGTTTTCCGAATTATCATACCGTTTGGCATTTTGATGATAAAGTAGGCCAAAAATATCTCCTGGAGGCAATTAATGCTCCGCTTGTTCCTTCTCATGTGTTCTATTCGAAGAAAGATGCATTGAATTGGATAGAAAATACCACCTTTCCTAAAGTCTTTAAATTAAGAGGTGGTGCCGGTAGCAAGAATGTGATGTTGGCACATGACAAAAAAGAAGCGGAACGGTTGGTGAAAAAAGCATTTGGGAAAGGTTTTCCGCAAAGTAGCATAGGTAATCTTATCTCAGAAGACCTGCGAAAACGGAAAGAGGGAAAAATGTCGTATAAAAATGTCGTTAAAGATGTCTTTGCGTATTATCTCAAGCCAGGGACTTTCCACAAGTCGCACCAAATAGAAAGTGGTTATGCCTATTTTCAGGATTTTATTCCCAATAACGACCATGACATTCGTGTCGTGGTGATTGGCGATAGGGTTATGGCCGAGAAACGATATTGTAGAGAAGGAGATTTTCGTGCATCAGGAAGCGGAAGATTTGAGTATGGTTCTGTACCAGACAATGTGATTCAAATTGCATTTGAAACTGCTCGAAAGCTTGAATTGCAGTGTGTTGCCTTTGATTTTATCTTTTCAGACGACAAACCAATGATTATTGAAATGAGTTATGGTTTTGGTACGCATGGTATTGCTCATAGTGGGGGTTATTGGACAGAAGATTTGAGCTGGCACGAAGACAAAGCACTCGATTTCTGTGGTTGGATGGTTGAGAATTTATTAAAAGAGACAATATGAAAAAACTCCTATTCCTTGGTGGATTAAATCCGGGCGGTGCAGAGCACCAAATGGTGGTCTTGGCCCGACTTCTAAAAAAGCAGGGCTATGATGTGACCTATTTGTGTGGTGACAAGTCGAATTTCTTCCAAAAAGATTTGGAAGAAGCAGGTGTTCCGATCATTCGTATTAAAGATAATAAACTTGCCACAAAACTTAAACTTAGTATTCCAAGAACTACAATTAAATTACATAAGATACTGAAACAGGGTAAATATGACACCGTGATTTCGTTTCTTGGTGAATGGAACTATCAAAACTGTTTGTTGGCCGATCGGAAAAGCACAAGCCACAGGGCAATTACAGGAATTAGGAACAATCGTGACGAGGTGTTTTTGAACTCGAAGAGGAAATTTTATACCCGATTCGAACACTATGCATATCGAAAAGTGAGTAACTCGAAAGCGGCTCAGCTGAGATTTGCCCAACATTTTCCTCAACTTGCTCCAAAGTTGATGACCATATATAATATTGTGGATTTACCGCCTATCGTTTCTTCTTATACATGCAAGAAAGATGGAAAGGTGAACATCATAGTTCCTGCGTCTTATCGTGAGGTAAAGAATCCTATGCGATTTTTGGAAGCTGTGGCATTAATGCCTATAGAAAAAAAGGAAAGTATTCGCATTGACTGGTATGGAAACATAAAAGCTGGTCAGACAATGTATAATCGGATGCAGGAATACATTCACGCAAATCATTTAGAAAATGCTGTTGTACTTCATGATGCGACTACAGACATTGCCAATCGTATTAACGAAGCTGATATGGTAGGATTATTCAGTACATCAGAAGGTCTCCCCAACTCCATTTGCGAAGGGATGATGCTTGGCAAACCTATCATTATGACACGTGTATCAGATTATGATGTATTGGTGGATGAATCCAATGGTTTTCTATGTGATGCCGATAGTCCACAGTCTATCAGTCAAGCCCTATCTTTGGCAGCTGGTTTAACAGCTTCTGAAATAGAATCTTTGGGGCATCAATCAAAACAAAAAGCCCAGGCGTTGTTCTCCGAAAAAGCAATTTTAGAACAATGGAAACAGATCATTTAAAACTTTTAGAGTCATGAAACGTCTATTAGAGTTATTACGTGTTTTTTACTGGAATAATATTGCATCCTACGAAAAACAAGCACGCCATCAAGGCGTGAAGATTGGCAAACATTGCCTTATTAATACACGCCATTGGCCTTCTGAAGGTTATTTGGTTGAGATTGGCGATTATGTAAGGATTGCCAAAGATACAAGATTCTTTACGCATGGTGGTATTTGGGCAATACGACAATATTATAACGATCCAAACCTTGATAGGTTTGGAAAAATCAAAGTTGGTGATTATACTAGCATTGGTGAGAATTGTATTATAAATCCAGGCGTGACTATAGGAAAATGTTGCGTGGTTGGAGCTGGCTCTGTCGTTACTAAAAGCATTCCTGATGGATGTATGGTAGGTGGAAATCCTGCAAAATTTCTTGGTTATACTGAAGATTTTTATCATCGGGTAAAAGCTGTAAGTATTGATTGCAAGAACATGTCACCAGAAGAAAAGAAGAAATACCTTCTTTCTCTTCCGGATGATAAATTTGATCAAAAACCATTTATTAAGACAGAAAAATAGGATTTGCATATTTAATTGCAATTAAATGAGTTTTTCGCTTTTATCATGAAACGAATCCTCTGCCTTATAGACTCTCTCGGCTCTGGCGGCGCCCAGCGCCAGATTACTGAGTTGGCCAAGTTGTTGCATCAGGCTGGTTATCCAGTGAAAGTGGTCTTTTGGATCCATTATGAAAACGACCACTTCTTGGAAGACGAGTTGGCTCTCAATCAAGTGGACTTTGCTTACACGCCATCTATGCGGAAAACCAACACCCGCTTGTTTGAATTGCGTAAAGTCATAAAAGACAACCGCCCAGATGTTGTTATCAGTTATTATAGCGGCATTTCCAAACTGTTGTGCGTGGATCATTTGTTACACAAAAAAGCTTACAAACTAATTGTTTCAGAGCGCACCATTACTACGGGCATCACACGAAGTGTTAAAGTGAAGCATCAATTGTATCGCTTTGCCGATGTGATTGTCCCCAATTCTACAACGGAATCCAATTTCATCAAAGAGCATTTCCCGTTTTTGAAAGACAAGGTGGTTACTATCAACAATTTCGTGGACGAGGGAAAGTTCTATCCAATAGAAAAAACAGTGGGGGATTATGAGAACACCGATGCGATTTTTGTTGGTCGTTACAACGAAGCCAAGAATATACCCGACTTTTTGAGGGCTATTGCCAAAGTGGCACAAACGGGACGTAAGTTCCATGTGGGTTTCTTTGGCCGCGACATCGCGGAGCATTGTGATGCTTTGGTAGATGAACTTGGCATTAAGGATTTTGTGAGTTTCTGCAACCAATCGAGCACTATTGAGGAGGAATATCGCAAGCATAACCTGATGATTATTCCGTCTCTTTGGGAGGGATTCCCCAATGTGCTGTGCGAGGCCATGTGTTGCGGACTCCCTGCCTTGGGAAGCCGTGTGAGTGACATCCCTTATATCATGAAAGACGGTATTAATGGTTTTTTATTTGATCCTCAAAACATAGATGACATTGCAAAAAAAATCATTCAATACCTAAATTTGAGTACTGAAGAAAAGTATAAGATGGGCAAACATAGCGAACAATTGTCCAAAGATAGTTTTGCAAAAACCAGCTTCCTTAACAAGTACATAGAATTATTCCAATGATACAAACAAAACAAGACTTAAATAATTGTTTGGCCGCGGACTTGGCGCGCTACGACCACAAACCTCATTGGTGGACCAAATTGACGTTCAGCGAGACTTGGATGATATATTCTTATTTTAGGAATATTAGATTTATTGAATACTATCAAAACAATCCTCATTGGTATAACAGATTGCCTTATCTCTTGAGGACATTAAAACAAAGAAGAATGGCAATAAAGTACCAAATCAACATTTGTTCAAAAAGCATTGGTCCTGGTTTTTTGTATGTCCATCCTGGTTTTTTTAGGGTGAACGGTGATGTTAGGATTGGTGCGAATGCAACAGTGTTGCCCAATGTGCTTATTGGAAGAAGACGTCCCGATAAAGCTGCATTGGTGAGTATTGGAGATAATGTCTATATTTCTACAGGTGTGACAATCCTTGGTCCTGTCACCATTGGGAACAATGTCACTATTGCAGCGAATTCTGTTGTAATCAAAGATATCCCTGATAATTGCGTGGTTTCCGGTATTCCTGCCAAAATCATTATGAAAGACGGTAAAAAGTATATAGAAAACAACGAATAATATGGGTAAGATAAAAAAAGCCTTTTATTACCTCTTCAATCAACCAAGTATCCTCACAGAAGAGTTGTTTATCAAATATGCAAAGAACAAGAATTATTCCGATGAGGAGTATTTGAAAAAGCTTTTCTTTTGGCGTAAGTGGCATAAGTTGGACTTGGATAATCCTAAGACATTTTCGGAAAAATGTCAATGGTTGAAGCTTTATGACCGTAAGCCAATCTATCATCAAATGGTGGACAAATACGATGCCAAGCAATTAGTGGCCTCGCTGATAGGAGAGGAATATGTTATTCCAACTTATGGGGTTTGGGAAAACGTAGAAGACATTGATTGGGATTC
>JAEEGL015246740.1_pt1 | contig 31808 bp, 32 predicted proteins | sample 9134231 | NCBI WGS metagenome assembly JAEEGL01 (sample SAMN16246548, study PRJNA631951) | gut metagenome | biome: gut microbiome; feature: rumen; material: fiber-attached | host: Bos | place: Iran: Karaj | collected 2018-10 | reverse complement strand
TCCAGCCGCCCTGAGTGAAGACGACTTCGTTCCGCTCCCTGTTGAACCAGATGCCATCCATTTCCGTCTCGTCGCATTCCCATCCCGAGTCGCTCAAGAGATGCGCGTCATCGGGAATGCCGTGTTCCCTGAATATTCTGCAGAGTTCTTCGAACGTCACGGCTTTTCCTTACAGACTGTTGTTACAGAAATTAGGACGCGCTGCCGCCCCTCGGCAGGCGCAGGCATGTCATGCACCGGTCGCGCCCCGCCAGATCCCTCACCGTCTCGATCGATGCGTAGCATCCTGTCCCGGCGGCGAAGCTGCGGACGGCTTCTCCCTGGCCTGCGCCATGCTCCACTATGAGACGGCCTCCCCGCTTCAGCATGCGGGCTGCCGCCCGGACCGCGGAGCGCAGGTGCGAAAGGCCTTCTTCCCCTGAAATGAGGGCTGAACGCGGTTCGTGTTCCCACACTTCATCCATGATCCCGGCCCGTTCCTGAATCCCTATGTAGGGCGGGTTGCTGACGACGAGGTCAAAGGCTCCGTCTGCCATAGGCTCCGTCCGCATGTCGGCCTGAAGAACGGCGAGCCTTTTTCCAAGATCGTACGCCTCGACATTGCGCTTCGCGGTTTTGCAGGCCCCTGGACTGATATCGAGCAGAAATCCCTTCCAGCCGGGCCTTTCAAGCGCGAGCGTCACTCCTATGCACCCTGAACCCGTGCCGAGGTCCGCGAAGAGAAGCGCGGCGCCCGGCACCGTCCTCTCAAGGGCCAGGTCGACGAGAAGCTCCGTTTCCGGGCGCGGTATGAGCGTGTCGTGGGTCACGGCCATGTCCCGCCCGTAGAATTCGCGCTTACCGATGAGATAGGCCACGGGTTCGCCGCGGCTTCGCCTTTCGATAAGCCCTGCCATCTCCGACGCCTGCGCCGCGGAAAGCTCCCTTTCCGTTTCGAGCAGGCAGTGGAGCCTGTCTGTTGCGAGAACCCTGGCCGCGATGATCTGGGCGCTCAGGCGCGGGCTGTCCACACAGGCCCGGGCAAGCGTTTTCTCCGCCTGCCCGAGCAGTTCGCCGAGGCGCATGCTAGGCCTTTGTATCGGCTTCCGCAGCGGCTGCGGTCTCGTTCTTTTTTGCCGCCGTCTTCTTTTCCGCGCTTTTTTTGCTTTTTCCTTTCGGCGAGCCCCCGTCGAAGACGAGGGGGAGAAGATCTTCATAGCTGCGGGCGGTATGCACCCGTATTCGTTTCAGAAGATCCTTGGGGATCTCCTCGAGATCCTTCTTGTTCTGCGCCGGTATGACGACCTGGGCCATGCCGCGCGAGACGCCGGCGAGAATTTTCTCCTTTATGCCGCCGACGGGCAGCACTCGGCCCTGCAGGGTGATTTCGCCGGTCATGCAGGTATCGTCGCGCACCTTCCGCCCCGTGAGGGAGGAGATGAGCGCCGTCGTCAGAGTGACGCCGGCCGAAGGGCCGTCCTTGGGCGTTGAGCCCGCGGGCACATGGATGTGGATGTCGTTCTTTGACGAGAAGGACGGATCCACGCCGAGCTCTGACGCCTTGCTGCGTATGTAGCTTATCGCCGCCTGGGCGCTTTCCTTCATGACGTCGCCGAGCTGACCGGTGAGGAGTATCGCGCCCTTGCCCTTCATGACGGAGACCTCGACCGTCAGCATCACGCCGCCGGCGGCGGTCCAGGCAAGGCCGTGCGCCATGCCGGGGGAGAGTATCCTGTCCTGATCATCGTCGAGGTAGCGCGGCGCGCCGAGCATGGAGCCTATCTCCTTCGGCGTCACCTTGAAGGGGCCTGTCTCGCCCTCGGCCTTCCTGCGGGCGACCTTGCGGCAGACCGAGCCGATCTCCCTCTCGAGGTTGCGCACGCCCGCTTCGAGCGTGTAGTTCCTGATGAGGGTCTCGATGGCGGCCTTGTTGAGGGCGATGTCTTTTTCCTTCAGGCCGTTCTGTTCGATCTGGCGCGGCAGAAGATGCTTCTGCGCGATGTCGGTCTTCTCCTGCATGGTGTAGCCGGAGAGGGTGATCACCTCCATGCGGTCGCGAAGGGCGGAGGGAACGGTGTCCATCTGGTTGGCCGTGCAGATGAACATGACCTTCGAGAGATCGAAGGGCACGTTGAGGTAGTGGTCGCTGAAGGTGTTGTTCTGTTCGGGGTCGAGCACTTCGAGCATGGCGGATGCGGGGTCGCCGCGGTAATCCGTGCCGATCTTGTCAATTTCGTCGAGCACCATGACGGGGTTTCGCGTGCCGGCCTGCTTGATGGCCTGTATGATCCTGCCGGGCATGGCGCCGACATAGGTGCGCCTGTGCCCCCTGATTTCGGCCTCGTCATGCATGCCGCCCAGGGAAAGGCGCTGGAACTTGCGGTTCATGGCGCGGGCGATTGATCGGCCGAGCGAGGTCTTGCCGACGCCGGGAGGGCCGACGAGGCAGAGGATGGGGCCTTTCGAGTCGGGATTGAGCTTGCGCACGCTCAAGAATTCGAGGATGCGGTCCTTCACCTTCTCCAGCCCGCAGTGATCCTCGTCGAGGATCTCCTTCGCGCGGGCGATGTCGAGACCGTCGCGCGAGAGCTTCTTCCACGGCAGGCTGGCGAGCCAGTCGAGATATGTCTGGAGGATGTTCGCCTCCGACGAGTCGTTGTGCATGCCCGCCAGCCGGTGCAGCTGCTTGTCGGCCTCCTTCTTCACGTCGGCCGGCAGTTTCGCCTTCGCAAGGGCCTTTTTCAGCTCGGCGAGGTCGTCGTCGGGGTCGGGCTCCTTCTCGCCGAGTTCCTGGCGTATGGCCTTCAGCTGTTCGCGCAGGAAATAGTCCTTCTGGGCCTTCTCCATGCCTTCGCGGGCGGAGTTCTGTATCCGGGCCTGCACCGAGGCGACCTCGACCTCGCGCTCGAGCTGCTGGTTCACCTGCATCAGGCGCTCGGCGGGATCGGTCGTTTCGAGCAGGTGCTGGGCGTCGGCGATCTTCATGCGGATGTTCGCGGCGATGAGGTCGGCGAGGCGGCCGGGATCATCCACGCTCTCAAGCACGGATGCCACGTCGGGCGAGGTGACGCCGCGCAGGGAGAGGACCTTCTCGCTCTGGCTGCGCGCGGAGCGCATGAGGGCCTCGAGAGTGGCGTCCTTCTGCGGGCGGATCTCGGGTATACTTTCAATGCGGGCCTCAAGCAGGGGCTCCGTGCGGCAGTATGCCTTGATACGGGCGCGGCTGACGCCCTGGACGAGTATCTTGACGCGGGAATCCGGCATCTTGAGAGCCCGCATCACCTGCACGATCGTTCCGTATTCGTAGAGATCGTCCGGACCGGGGTCATCCGTCGCTTCGTCTTTCTGCGCGACGACGAGGAGATGACGGCCTTTTTCAAGAGCCTTTTCAACCGCCTGAACGGATTTTTCCCGCGAGATGAAGAGCGGCATGATCATGAAATTGAAGACGACCGCGTCGCGCAGGGGCAGAACCGGCAATATGTCGGCTATCTGCTGCTCTCCCGCGAGGACGTCCTCGCGTTCGTCACGGCCTTCGCCCGCCGAAGCCTCCGGCTGCTGGGATCCCGAAGAAGCGGAGAGCGGCTCCCGGGCGTTCTGTTCCGTGTCCTGGGGCATGGTGTTTTTGTCATCAAGATTCGACATCTGTATGCTCCTGACCGCCGCTCAGGATCTCGCGGGAGATCATGCTGTAGCAGTCTTCATCCGTGATTATCACGTGATCCAGAAAACGCAGGCCCATGGCCGGGGAAAGGCCCTGCAGGGCCATGGTCAGTCTTTCGTCCTGCTCTGAAGGGTGCGGATCGCCGCCCGGATGGTTGTGTACCAGAATTATTCCGCTGGCCTTCGCCTCAAGCGCCGCGGCCAGTATGTCCCGCGGATGCACGCAGACCGCGCTGACGCTTCCGTGCTGCAGACGCTGCCACGAGAGCAGTCTGTTCTGCGCGTCGACGAGGGCCAGCCAGCATTCCTCTTCGTCCTGTCCCGCGAGACGGCTTTTCGCCATGGCGGCCACGGCCGCGGGCGAGGACAGCTCTTCCCTCCGGCGGAGGCTGGAGGCCCCGTAGCGGGCGCGGACCTCGCGCAGCACTTTCCAGAACGTCGCGAGGCTCTCGCCGAAACCGTCTATCTCCCTGAGCTCCGCATAGCGGGCGTCGAGAACGCCGCGGATATCCGAGAAGCGGGCGAGAAGCGCCCGTGCAAGGGGCTTCGTGTCGCGCCTCGGCACGGCGTAGAACAGCAGAAGTTCAAGCAGTTCATAGTCCGGCACGGCGAGGGGCGCCTTGAGGAATCGTTCCCGGAGGCGTTCCCGGTGGCCCTGTCCTGACGAAGCCCGGTCAGTATTCTCACTCATAACTAATCAGTTTTTGCCGCGTGGCAAGGGGAAAAGGGGGATGCGTCAGTCTGGCGCATGGGGGAAGAAGGAGGATATGCGCACGAGCAGCCTCTCCAGGCTTTGCGTTTCGTCGCACAGGCCGCGCTTGATGGCCCATTCCGCCTCGGCGACGCTGCTCATGGCCTGCGAGAGGGCCTCGGCCGAAAGCTTCGCGGCGAGGCGTTTCTTGAAGGGCAGGAGGGAAGCGGGCAGAAAGACCTTCTCGCCAGCCTTTATCTGCCAGAGCATGCGTATTTCGCGGGCCAGCATGGGGGCGAGAGAATAAAAGCTCCCCTTCAGATCCCTCGTGCGGTGCAGTTCCCTGAAAAGGCCGGGGAGGTCGCCCGCCTCAAGATGGCGAATGCAGGCGAAGGCGTCCGCAAAATCCTTCTTGGCCGCCTCGTCGCTCGGCACGGCGTCGTTTGCGTCTGCGCCGCCCGCTTGGGAGGCTTGCAGAAGGGAGAGCTTCTGCACCTCGTTTTCAACGGCCTGGGCGTCCGGCGGCAGGGCCGCGCATATGCGCGCGACCGCATCGGGCGTCAGGGAGAGGCCGATTTCCGCCGCGCGTTTTTCAAAGTGGCGGCGGACGCCTTTCTCGTCAAGGCCGGGATTGCGCCATATCCATTTCTGCCGGTCGGCGAATGCCATGCACTGCTGCTTGCCGATACAGGCGGGGATTTTCGGCTGGCCTTTCTCCCACGGGCCCTCAAGGCAGAAAAAGGGCCAGCACTGGGCGGAAGGCCTGGCGAGGACGCGGGATATCTTTTCCCAGACGTCTTTTTTCCACAGCTGGGCCTGACGGACGACGACGATGCGCTCCGTGCCGAAAAGGCCCTGCAGTCCGAGCTGTTCCCAGAAGCGGGGGGGAGGGTCTTCGTCCCCCCAGTAGACATGGCGCTCCCGCGGGCCGCAGGCCGGAGGATGGGCTTTCGCCTCATCCTCCAGCCGGAAGCGCAGGAGCTGGCTGTCCGGGCAGACGAGAAAGGAAAACGCCGGCCGCGCGGCAGGGGGGGCGGTTTTGCCGGGCATGCTAGCCGGCCACGATGTTGACCAGTTTCTTCGGAATGACGATGACCCTGCGTATCGTCATGCCGTTCGTATGGCGCAGGACGGCCTCATCCTTGCGCGCGGCCGCTTCGAGGGCGTCCTTGTCCATATCGGCCGGCACTTCTATCGTGCCGCGCAGCTTGCCGTTGACCTGCAGGGCTATGGTGAGCGTGTCGCTCTGCGTGGCCGCCTCGTCCCATGCGGGCCATGCGGCCGCCGCAAGCGGCGTGTCATTGCCGAGGTCTTCCCAGAGCTCTTCGCACAAATGGGGCGTTACGGGCGAAAGCAAGGTGAGCACGGTCGCCATTGCCGAAGAGAAGACCCTTCTGTCGCTTTCGGCGGCAGTCATGACGTCGCGGGCGAGGTACATGGCGTTGACGAGCTCCATAACGGCCGAGACGGCCGTGTTGAACTGGAAACGCTCGCACATGTCGCCGGTGGCCTTCTTGACGGTGAGGTGCTCCTTGCGGCGCAGATCCCTGGCCGTTTTCGAGGCGGCGTCGGTAGCCGTTGAGCCGCAGGGGGCCATGGGCGTGAGCAGGCGTTCCTTCTCATCCTGGAAAAGGCGCCAGACGCGCATCAGGAAGCGGAAGGAGCCCTCTATGCCGGCGTCCGACCAGTCGAAGTCGCGCTCCGGCGGAGCCGCGAAAAGGCAGAAGAGGCGCACGGTATCGGCGCCGTACTTGTCGATCATCTCGACCGGGCTCACGACATTGCCCTTTGATTTCGACATCTTGCCGCCGTCCTTCAGCACCATGCCCTGGGTGAGCAGGTTGGTGAAGGGCTCGGTCAGATTCTTCGGGTACAGGCCGAGATCGCGCATGGCCTTGGTGAAGAAGCGCGAATAGAGCAGGTGGAGGATGGCGTGCTCCACGCCGCCTATGTACTGGTCGACGGGCAGCCAGTATTTCATGGCATCTTCGTCGAAGGGGGCGTTCTCCGTGCGGGCGCTCGTGTAGCGGGCGAAGTACCATGAGGATTCCATGAAGGTGTCCATGGTATCCGTTTCGCGGCGGGCCGCGCCGCCGCAGCTGGGGCAGGCGCACTCGGCGAAGGACGGGGTCTCGGGCAGGGGGGATCGGCCGTCTTCGCGCACCTTCGCGTCAAGGGGCAGGAGCACCGGCAGGTTTTCTTCCTTTTCGGGCACGAGTCCGCATTTCGGGCAGTACACCACGGGGATGGGGGCGCCCCAGTAGCGCTGGCGCGAGATGTTCCAGTCGCGCAGGCGGAACTGCGTGGTGGCGTGCCCCAGGCCCATGGACTGCAGCTTGTCTGTGATGGCTTTCTTGGCGGATTCGTTGTCCATGCCGTCGAACTCGCCGGAGGCGACGAGAGTGCCCGGGGCCGTCATGGCCTCCGTCATCGAGGCCGGATCGGGATTTCCATCGGCGGGCTGAATGATCTTCTTGACGGGCAGGCCGTACTTGCGGGCGAAATCGAAGTCGCGCTGGTCGGCGTAGGGAACAGCCATGACGGCGCCAGTGCCGTAGCCAGCGAGCACGAAATTGCCGAGCCAGAGGGGGATGCGCTCGCCCGTGATCGGGTGGAGCGCATAGGAGCCGGTGAAGACGCCTTCCTTCTCAAGGGTGTCCGACTGCCTGTCGAGGCGGTCCATGTTGCGGGTTTTCGTGATGAATTCGCGCACGCGGTCCGCGTCGGGATTCGCTGCGATGAGCTTTTCGACCAGCGGGTGCTCTGGGGCGAGCGTCATGAAGGTCACGCCGAAGATCGTGTCGGGGCGCGTCGTGAAGACCTCGATGCTTTCCGCGCCTTCCGAGGGTTCGGCGAGCGGGAACGTGACGGCGGCGCCGTGCGATTTTCCTATCCAGTTGCGCTGCATGGCGATGACCCTGTCGGGCCATTTGCCCTCGAGCAGGGAAAGATCCTTGAGCAGTTCATCGGCATAGGCGGTGATGCGCATGAACCACTGGGTCAGCTCCTTCTGCTCGACCTTGCTGTCGCAGCGCCAGCAGCAGCCGTCTATGACCTGTTCGTTCGCCAGCACGGTGTGGCATGAGGGGCACCAGTTTTGAGGGGCGTTCTTGCGGTAGACGAGGCCTTTTTCAAGAAGGCGCAGGAAGAACATCTGCTCCCATCGGTAGTATTCGGGGCGGCAGGTGGCGAGCTCCCGGGCCCAGTCGTAGGAATAGCCCAGGCGCCGCAACTGGCTGCGCATGTTGTCGATGTTCGAATACGTCCACTTGGCGGGGTGGGTACGGTTCTTTATGGCCGCGTTTTCAGCCGGAAGGCCGAAGGCGTCCCATCCCATGGGGTGAAGGACGTTGAAGCCCTGCATCCGTTTGCAGCGCGCCATGACGTCGCCGATGCAGTAGTTGCGCACGTGGCCCATGTGGATGTTGCCCGAGGGATAGGGGAACATCTCAAGGACGTAGTACTTGGGGCGCGCGGCGTCGGTGCGGCAGGCGAAGTCATGCCTGTCGTCCCACCTCTGCTGCCATTTCTTCTCTATGCTCTGCGGGTCGTATGCTTTCTGTGTCATTTAGTGTTTTTCCCGTGTCTGCGCCGTCACTTCGCCGTTCTCCAGCGCTTTTGCGACGGAATCGAGTATGCCGTTTATGAATTTGTTGGCCGTGCCGTCGCCGAACTGCGCGCTCAAGTCGAGCGCCTCGTTCATGACGACCTTGGGCGGCACGTCGTTGCGGAAAAGCAGCTCGAAGACTGCCAGGCGAAGCAGCGTGAGCTCGATGCGGCCGATGCGGTCGACCTTCCAGTTGCGCGAGTAGCGGGCGATCGTCTCGTCCAGGGAATCGCGGAAGGTCCAGACGCCCTCGACAAGCTCCCAGGAGAAGCCCGAGGGCTCGGCGGCCGGAACAGGAGCGTCCTTTGCGGCCTGGGGCGATCCGAGGAATGCCTTCACCAGCTCGTCGCGCGTCCCGACCGGCGAGAAGGACAGGCCGTACAGGATTTGAAAAGCCTGTTCCCGGGCGAGATGGCGCGTCGTGTTCTTGCTTTTGCGCATGGATTACAGCTGCTCCAGCACGCGCACCGTTTCCAGCATGGCCTCCGCGGCCTCGACGCCCTTGTTGCCGGACTTGGTTCCGGCACGGTCTATGGCCTGCTCGAGGTTGTCGCAGGTGAGCAGGCCGAAGCCGATCGGGGTGGAGTGCTGCAGCATGGCCTGGGCTATGCCCTTGCTCGCCTCGTTGCAGACGTAGTCGAAGTGGGGCGTGCTCCCGCGGATGACGGCGCCGAGCGCCACGATGCCGTCGAATTTCTTCGAGGAGGCCAGCTTCTGGCAGATCAGGGGCAGCTCGAAGGCACCGGGAACACGGACGAGGGTGATGTCTTCGGCTCCGAGGCCGTGGCGGCAGAGGTAATCCAGCGCGCCGCTGACGAGGCGTTCGACGATGAAGTCGTTGAAACGGGTCGCGACGACGGCGATCTTGAGTCCCTTTGCGTCCAGTTTTCCCTCGATGGTGGTCATCGTGTTCATGCAGGCTCCTGTTTTCTTCCCGAGGGGAAAGGTTGAAGCGAAAAAGATGCGCGGGCTTCGGTTCAGATGAAGCCCTTGCGAATCAGTGTGTCCATGTCGATGCCGCCGCTTTTTGCTGCCGCCCCATGCGGCAGGGCTGTCTCGGCAGGCGGGGGATTCGCCCCCGAAACCATGCGGCGGACGTACTTTCCGATGATGTCGGTCTCCATGTTGATGCGGCTGCCGACCTTCCAGAGTGACATTGTCGTCCTTTTCTGCGTGTCGGGAATGATGTTGACTTCGAGAAAATCGTCGCCGCAGGCGTTTATCGTCAGGCTGATGCCGTCGAGGGCCACCGAGCCCTTGGGGATGACCTCTCCCGCGCGTTCCCCGGGAAAGAGTATGCGGCACTGCACGGAGCGGCCCGCCCTGCCGATCGCGCCGACCGTGGCCACGCAGTCGACATGGCCGCTGACGATGTGCCCCCCGAGGCGGTCTCCCACGGCAAGGGCGCGTTCGAGGTTGACGAGGTCGCCGTTTTTCAGAAGGCCCAGGGTCGTGCGGGCAAGCGTCTCGGCGGAGGCGAACATGACGAAATCCGCAGCGGTGTGCCTTTCGACGGAGAGGCAGGCTCCGTTAACGGCTATGGATTCGCCGTCGATGACGTTCTCGATGGAAAAGAGCGGGCGTATGCGGAAACGGCAGTCGGATCCGCCCCTCTCGATGTGCAGAATCTCACCCTGCCCCTGTATTATGCCGGTGAACATGGCTCAAACGTCCTCTTTGCCTGCGGCGCAATCCGGTCTCAGGGTGACGTGCACGTCGCCGCCAAAGGCACGGGCGTCCGCCACGCGCAGGCGCATCGCGTCGGCGATCTCAAGGGGGGCCTTGCCTGTGAAGAGCGGCGCGGCCTTGTCGTCCGCCAGAAAAATAGGGGCGAGGTGCAGGCGGAATTCGTCGACGAGTCCCGCGTCGAGCAGGGAGGTCGCCAGGCGGCCGCCCCCTTCGCACATAACGTATGGGCAGCCGAAATTTTCTTTCAGACGCGCGAGCATGGCTGCGAGGTCGGCTCCGCCGCCGGGCGCTGCGGGTACGGGCAGAATGCGCACCCCCGTCTGCTCAAGCCGTTTTGCCGCCGGGGTGGCCGCGTCCTTTTCGGGGACGCAGAAGACTGTCTCCTCCGCGCGTTCGCGCAGGAGGTGGAAATTCTCTTCGGGCGAGGGGATGCGCGACGTGAGCACGCAGGCCAGAGGCGCGGGGGATTGCTCCGCGGGGTCTTTGGCGTCAAGGCGCGGGGTTAGAAGAGGGTCGTCGGCGCGGAACGTGCCGCCGCCGACAAGAACCGCACCGCCGCAGAGGCCGACGCCCGCGCGCAGGCGGTGCGCCTCCCGGCGGGATCCCTCACTCGAAATCCATTGGGAACGGCCTGTCCGCGTGGCTATCCTGCCATCCATCGTCGCCGCCATCTTGAGGATGACGTAGGGGCGTTTCTTGTTCTGCCAGACGAGGAAATCGGCGACGAGGTCGCGGCATTCGCGTTCACAGACGGGGCCGAGCACTTCCACGCCCGCCGCCGCAAGAGTCTCGGCTCCGCCGGCCGCCACGGGGTTCGGGTCGCGCAGGCCGATGACGACCCGGCGTATGCCCGCGTCAAGCACGGCCTTCGAGCACGGCGGAGTCTTGCCCTGATGGTTGCAGGGCTCAAGGGTGACGCAGAGCGTGCAATCGGAGGGATCGACGCCTTTCTCGACGGCGTCGCGCAGGCATTCCACCTCCGCATGGGGGCGGCCTGCGGCATGGTGCCAGACGCTCGCCACTATGCGCCCCTCGCGCACGAGAACCGCGCCGCCAGTGGGGTTCGGGCATGCCGTCCATCTGCCGTTTTCGGCAAGGCGTACGGCCTCACGCATGAAGGGGGCGAAATCCGGGCCCGTCATCGCTTGGCCTCGTCCGCTGACGGCGGCGCGAAGGGGGAGAAGTTCACCTGCTCGCAGATGACGCCCGCCTCCCCGAGCATTTGCTGCGCGAGGTCGTCGGGGTAGAATTCGGCGTAGAAGATGTGCCGTATGCCGCAGTTGATGAGCATCTTGCTGCACTGCACGCAGGGCATGGTCGTGCAGTACAGATCCGCCCCGTCAAGGCTCGTGCCGTTTGTGGCTGCCTGTATGATGACGTTCTGCTCCGCGTGGATGCCGCGGCAGATCTCGTGCCGCTGGCCCGAGGGGATGCCGAGCTTCGCCCGCAGGCAGCCCGTTTCAAGGCAGTGGCTGATGCCCCTGGGCACGCCGTTGTATCCGGTTGCGAGAATCCTCTTGTCCTTGACGGCGATCGCGCCCACGTGCCGTCGGAGGCACGTGGAACGCCCGCTCACCATGTAGGTGATATTCATGAAGTAATCGGACCAGGGCATGCGGTTCATGGTGCGTATTCCCGCCGTAGGCGCGACCTGTAAACAATAGTGCCCGTCGGAACGGGCAGGCTATTGCGGTTATGAAACGTATCGGCTCGTCGTGATCAGGACCACTTTTTCAGCACGAGGCTGGCGTTCGTTCCGCCGAAGCCGAAGGAGTTGCACATGGCGTATTCGCAGGCGATGTGCTTGGAACCGTCCGCCATGCAGTCGAGGTCGCAGTCGGGGGCGGGATTGTCCAGGTTTATCGTGCCCGGCAACATCTCCTCGTGCAGGGCGAGGGCCGTGAAGACGGTCTCAATGCCGCCGGCCGCGCCGAGAAGGTGGCCCGTCATGGACTTGGTCGCGGAAATCTTGATGTTCCTGGCATGGTCTCCGAAGACGAGCTTCATCGCCTTGGTCTCGGTGCTGTCGTTGAGCTGCGTCGAGGTGGCGTGGGCATTGATGTGGCCGATGTCTTCGGGGGCGATGCCGGCGTCTTGCAGGGCGTTCTGCATGGCGCGGGCCATGCCTTCGCCCGTATCGTGCGGCGCCGTGATATGGAAGGCGTCGCAGGATGCGCCGTAGCCGACGAGCTCCGCATAGATCTTGGCGCCGCGGGCCTTGGCGTGCTCCAGTTCCTCAAGCATGAGAAGGCCGGCGCCTTCGCCGATGACGAAACCGTCGCGATCGGCGTCGAAGGGGCGGGAAGCCTTGGCCGGCTCATCGTTGTAGTGGGTCGAGAGCGCCTTGAGGGCGGTGAAGCCCGACACGCCGAGGGGCGTGACCGTGGATTCTACGCCGCCTGATATGACGGCCTTTGCCCTGCCGAGCAGAAGCTCGCTGAATGCCGTGCCTATGCCGTGAATGGCCGAGGCGCAGGCCGTGGTCGTGACGATGTTCGGGCCTTTCGCGCCCGTCATGATGGCGATCTGCCCCGGGCCCATGTTCGAGATGAGCATGGGGATCATGAAGGGGGATATCTTGTTCGGTCCCGATTTCAGGAGTTTCTCGTGGAAGACTTCTATGGTGTGGAGGCCGCCCAGGCCTATGCCGAGTATGCATGCGGTGTCGTAGGCGTTTTCGTCGGTGATCGCATAGCCGGAATCGGCCATGAGCATCTTGGCCGCGGCCACGGCGAATTGGGTGAAGCGATCCATATGGCGTATCTGCTTCGGCTGCATGTAGGCCTCGGGATCAAAGCCTTTGACCTCTCCCGCGATGCGGGAAGTGTAGTCCGAAGCGTCGAAAAGGGTGATGGGCCCGATGCCGGATTCGCCCGCGATGAGGCGTTTCCAAGTCGTTTCAATGTCATTGGCAAGGGGGGTGATGCCCGCTATGCCGGTGATCACTACTCTGGGACGTGTCATACGGATTCCTTTCTTCACGAAGTGCCTTCAGCACGGGAAAACCCGGCGAACGCCGCAAGGCCACGGCCCCCGCGGGGGAGGCCGTGGAGCATGCCGTCTTACTTCTTGCTTTCGATGTAGGAAACGGCGTCCTGGACCTTCTGGATTTTCTGGGCGTCCTCATCGGCGATCTCGATGTCGAACTCCTCTTCCATGGCCATGATCAGTTCGGTCAGGTCAAGGGAGTCGGCGCCGAGATCTTCGACGAAGGAAGATTCGGGCTTCACTTCAGCGGCGTCGACGCCAAGCTGGTCGACGATGATCTTCGTAACTTTTTCAGAAATATCAGACATTGTTTCCTCCAATCCTTTTTTTCGCTATGTGGACCGGCGCACAGGCGTCGGTTCATGCTTTCAGCAGTACATGCCGCCGTTGACGGGCAGCACCTGTCCCGTGATGTAGGCGGCGCGGTCAGACGCGAGAAAGGCCACGGCCTCCGCGACATCCTGGGCGGTTCCCATGCGTTTGAGCGGAATGCCCTCGACGTAGGCCGCTTTGATGTCGTCGGCGAGGCCGGACGTCATATCCGTCTCGATGAAGCCCGGAGCCACGGCGTTGCAGGTGATCTGGCGGGCGGCGAGCTCCTTCGCGCAGGACTTGGTGAAGCCTATGATGCCGGCCTTGGCCGCGGCGTAGTTCGCCTGGCCGGCATTGCCCATCTGCCCCACGACGGAGGAGATGCTCACGATGCGTCCCTTGCGTCTTTTGGTCATGATCTTCGCCGCTTCCTGCGTGCAGATGAAGGTGCCGCGCAGATTGACGCCGACGACGGCATCGAAATCCTCCTCTTTCATGCGGACGAGAAAGCCGTCTTTCGTGATGCCGGCGTTGTTCACGAGCACGGCGAGGTCGACCCTGCCCTTGATCTCTTCGGCGAAGAAACGGCGGATGTCGGCGGCGTCGCCTATGTCGAGGCTCGCGGGGGCCGCCTTGCCGCCGGCGGCGATGATGGCGTCGGCGACGGCTTCGGCTTCCTCGCGGCGGCTGCGGTAGGTCAGAATGACCTGATAGCCGTCGCGCGCGAGCGTGGCCGCGATGGCCTTGCCGATGCCGCGCGAACCGCCCGTGACGACGGCGGTCGGCGCCGAGGCGTCGAGCGCATACGTTTTTCCTTTCGTTTCCATAGGGCTGCCCTGATTATGGTGAATAACGGTTGCCCTAGCTATAGCGCAGACGAAATGAAAACTCAAGCGCGGAGAGAAAGCCGCGCAAGACGCACGGGCGATGCTGAACGGACGGTGCGGCGCAGAGCAGAGGGGGCGGATGTAGGGGGGAAGGGCGCGTCAGATTGCGCGCGAGAAACGCGTGAGCTCGTCGTTGGCCATGATGGTTTCGGCCAGACGGGCGTTTGTGCCCTTGCGCACGAAGGTGGCGCTCATCTGTATCGCGTTGCGCATGGCGAGGGAGTTCGAGCGGCCGTGGCATACGATGACGAGGCCCTTGAGGCCCAGGAGAGGCGCGCCTCCGTAGGAGGCGTAGTCAATGGTGCGCGCGAATTTCTTGAAGGCGCCCTTGGCCAGCATGGCGCCGAGCGCCGGAAGAAAGCTCGACGTGAAGAGGCCCTTCAGCATGCGCATGAGCGACATGGCGAGACCCTCGCTCATCTTGACCACGATGTTGCCGACGAAGCCGTCGCAGATGACGACGTCAATGTCGCCGGTGAAGATGTCCCGGCCTTCGGCGTTGCCGAGAAAGTTGAGGTTCTGCGCCATCTTGAGCAGTTCGTAGGCTTCCTTGACCTGGCTGTTGCCCTTTCCTTCCTCCTCGCCGATGCTCAGGAGCGTGATGCGGGGGGCGGGGTAGTCGAGCAAATCGCGGGCGAAGGCGTCGCCCATGAGGCCGAACTGGAAGAGATGGTAGGGGCGGCAATCGACATTCGCCCCGGCGTCGATGACGACGACGGGATTTTTTTCCGTCGGGAGCAGGGCCGCCAGGGCGGGACGCTCAACGCCGGGCAGACGCCCGATGATGAACATGCCGCAGGCGACGGCCGCGCCGGAGTGCCCGGCGCTCACGACGCCGTCGGCCTTGCCTTCTTTGACGAGGCGGCAGGCCACCTGTATCGAGGAGTTCTTCTTGCGGCGCAGGACGTCGGAGGGCTTTTCGTTCATGTGCACGACTTCATCGGCCTGCACGATGCCGTAATCAACGTTGACAAGATCAATCTTGTCGAGCTCGGCCTGAATCTGGGGGGTGTCCCCCACGAGCAGGACGCGCAGATCGTACAGGCGGGCCGCTTCTATGGCCCCGGGAACGACCACGGAGGGACCGAAGTCCCCGCCCATGGCGTCGACCGCGATGACAGGTCGCTCACTCATTTACTCAACAGCTTGCTTTTTCTCGATCACCTGACGGCCTTTGTACATGCCGCAGGCGGGGCAGACGCTGTGGGGGACGGTGGGCTCGCCGCAGGAGCAGTAGATGACCGCAGGCACGGCCACCTTGTCATGGGAACGGCGCATGCCCTTGCGGGAACGGGACTTTTTATTCTGCTGAACGGCCATTGCATTCTCCTTTTGCGATAAGGCTCAAAAATCAGCCGATGCTCTGCACCGGAAACCGAACGAGTTATATATAGGATTTCGTCCCGGCTGTCCAGTGGCTAGGAGCGGCTGACCTTCAATCCGCGGAAAACCGCCATGCGGGGGTCTGTGCCGGCATCGCGGCAGGTGCAGGGGCCCTTGTTCAGGTTCGCCCCGCAACCGGGGCAGAGGCCCTTGCAGTCCGGGCGGCAGAGGGGGCTCGGGGGCAGGGCCATGAGAAATTCCTCCCAGCAGATCTCCGCCAGATTGAGCGAGGGAACGCCGCCTTCGATGACGATGTGGGTGTCTTCCTCAACAGGCTCGAAATCCTCGTCCTTTCCCTCCTCATCCGCTTCGACCGTCGCGGCGATGGAGGGGAGGGCTTCGAAGTTCTCGAAACGGCCTTCGACGGGCATTTCCGCGTCTTCGGCGCACCGGGCGCACTGCATGACGACCCGTCCGGTGAGCGTGCCGCGCACGAGGCAGCCGCCGTCGGTCGGGATGAGACGCACCGTGGCGGTCACGGGCTCCACTACGCGGCAGCCGACGGCGAATTCCTCTATCGGGCCGTTCCAAATCGCCGGGTCATCCAGCGTGATCGTTTTGCCCTCCGGGGGCAGGTCGTTGAGAAAAATGCGGTGCTTGTCTCGCATGTCGTTTCCTGCATTGTTTATTTCGCGCACCTATGCCACATTGCTTGATAGGAGTCAACGAGATGCCCCGGAAAGCCATGTCTCATGCCCTCGCGATCAGGCAAAGGACGCCGGGACGCCGCCCGCAAATTGACAGAAAGCCGCTTGCGTACTAAGGGGGATGCAGAGACGCCCGCCGGCATCGGGCCCGCTGCCGGGCGTCCCCGACTTCCGCGGCGAAGGCCGCGCAGCAACAAGGAGAAGCAATGAAACGTTCCCTCACGTCCATCCTCTTCGTTTTCGCCTTCGCGGGCTTTCTCTTCACGTCCGAAGCCGTCTTCACCCGCGACGCCTGCGCCGTGGATACGTCGTATCTGGAGGATTCGTACATAACGAGCAAGGTGAAGGCATCCTTCCTGGCAACGGAGGGCCTGGAATCCCGCCGCATCTTCGTCGAGACGAACAGCGGCGTCGTGCTCCTGACCGGCCAGGTCGCCAACGAGACGCAGCGCCAGCTCGCCGAGGCCCTGGCCAAGAACATCGAGGGCGTCAAGAGCGTCGTCAACAAAATTTCGGTGATGCAATAGGCGTAACCCTTCCGTCAGGCTGCGTTTTCCATGGAGGTGTCCGGTGCGTAAGCGATGTTGCATGACGCTCTGCCTTGTTTTGCTCTGCGTGCTGTGCTCCCCGGGGGCTCATGCCGAAGGCCCGGACATTTGGACAAAGGGCCGGTGGGAAAAGGACGGGGCGGTCAACATCTTTAACTTGCTCACTGTCCGGAAGGACGGCACCATCGCCATTGCGGCGGAGTTTGAGGGTCTGGAGGGAGATTTCGTCCATGACCTCAGCCGGCCGCATGCCGGCAACGCTCTGGGACGGGGCGAGCCTCCCATGGACCTGACCGGTGCCGAGGTTGACGGCAGGCCGGCCAAGTCGTTCATCTCGCGCGATAAGGATGGCGCGGCCGTATCCGTGAAGATCCCGTCCCCCGGCCCGGGCAGGCACACCTATCGCTTACACCTGCGCACCAGGAACCGCATTCTTTTTGGCAACAAGGAATTCGACGAGCTCACCTGGGAGACGGGCAGCGCCTTCGGCACAGCGGGCATTGCCCGCGTGTCCTGCTCCATCATATTGCCCGAAGGCGCCTCGCTGCGTAAGCAGTCCGCCTGGCTGGGGCGCTCCCCCGGCCAGAGCGGTCCGGTGCGCTTCTGGAAAGGCAAGTCAGGCAGCGCCCTCTACCGCGGCGAAACCTACATGCGCCCGGGAGAGTCCTTTACGGTCTCGCTCCGGTGGAACAAGGGCATCGTCACGCCGCCGGGCATCTGGGACCCCGGCCAGGCGGGCGGCAGCGGCTCCTGCGACATCCATAACAGCGTGACCGTGGAAAAAGACGGCGCCATACTGATAGAAGCGCGCTACAAGGGCTACAAAGGTCATTTCTCTCACAGTCTGAACCGCATTTACAGCAGCAGCACAAACTTCATCGAAAAAACTCCCGTTGAGTTCGTTTCCGCCACCGTGGACGGCAGGCCGGCGCAGGCTTCACTGACCATGAATGGTGATGAACCGAGCGCGGTGCAGATCATTCCCCCGTCCGAAGGGCCGCATGACTATGTGCTCCATTTGAAAACCGCGGACTGCATACTCTTCGGCGACAAGGAGTATGACGAATTCACCTGGGATCTGGGCGCGGCCGGCGGAACGGCCCGGGTTTCGTGCGACATCCGGCTGCCTGAAGGCGCGGCCGTCCTCGAACAGAAAGCCCGGCTCGGCCATGAAACCACGGGGCACAAAAAGGTGACCATGTGGCATGACGAACCGAATGAAGCCCGGTACCGGGGCGAGGGGTACATGGAGGTCGGCGAATCCTTTGCCGTCACCGTGCGTTTCAGCAAGGGCGCCGTTACGCCCTCCGCGTCGGCCCGGCGAATGGCCAGGCTGGAATGGAGCGCCTGGGTGCTGTGCGCCGTGGTCGCCCTCTTCTGCACAGGCGTGTGGTGGCGATACGGCAAGGATCCCTGGCCCGGTACGGCAGTGCCCCGCTTCACCCCGCCGGTGCTTCCCGACGGGAACCTGCTTTCGCCGGCGGGCGTGGCCTATGTGCGGGATGCCGCCAGGCTGAAGTCCCGCGGATTCGTGGGCCTTCTGCTCAACCTTGCCGTGCAGAAGTCCCTTTCCATACGCGGCTCCGGCACGCGCAAGGACCCCTATGTGCTGGCCCCCGGCGGCAAGGGAGGACCGGGGGCCGTGCTGCCCCCGAAGGCCGGTGCGGCTTTCGCTTCCGATGGCGACTTGAGCGGCCGCTGGAATGCCGCCATACGGCGCGGCGGGGGATTTGACGAAGCCGAGCGCGCGGTCATCGGCATTCTTTCAGCAGTCGGTGAACAGCGCATTTGGGGCAGGCAAAGCACCTGGAGTCTTGCCGTGGCGCGCGGCGAGGCCTATCTTGAACTCAGCGAAGCCCTGCGCGGCTGCTGGCGTCTCCGCGCGGGCGTTGTTCTGGCTATGCATCTGGCGGTGTACGCGGCCATCGTCGCCTTTCTGGGCATGAGCGGCGTCCTGGCCGGCAACGGGTGGGCGGCCGTATGCGCCATCGTCTCGCTCAGCGGACTGATGGCATGGCTGTACCACGCCACGCTGCGCAAGGTGCACAGGTTTATCATCCAGTGGCAGGAGATGGGCTGGCTCACCATGGCCGCTTTCCTGCTTCTCTGCGCGCTGGTGCCCGTCATCCTCCTCTATGACTGTCTTGTCATTCCCGACGCTGATCTGGCGGATTTCGCAGGGCGCGATCTCATGGCCGCGTGGCAGGCTGTTCGTCTGCTGCTCGTGCCCGCGCTCATGGGGCTGCTGTACAAAAGGACGCGCAATCTCGTTGCCATTACCGTGGGGCCGCTCAAATTCCTGGGCTTCGTGCTGGGTTTCTTCCTCATCATGGGAACGATGTGGGCGTTCAACTTCCCGGGAACGTCCAGTCTGGCCCTGTTGCTGACGATCCTGGCCCCCACCGCGTTTCTGCCCATCATGAAACAGCCTTCCCCCGACGCCCTGAAGCTCATGACGGATATCGAGGGCTTTGCCATGTATATCAAAACGGCTGAAACCGCGCGCCTGAACCTTCTCAACCCTCCGGAGCTCACGCCCGGGGAGTTCGAGCGCGTCATGCCCTACGCCGTGGCCCTTGGCCTGGAAAACGCCTGGGGCGCCAAGTTCGCGGACATCGCGGCGCAGATGCATTTTTCAGGCTCGCTGGCCACGCTCGACGAATTCCAGCACCGCCTGTATGGTGGAGATTAAGGCGCGGTTTTTTTGTGGGATGCGGTGCGCCCGCAGGGGCATCGCCCCATATACGCACTGGAGAGAGTGGATGAAAAAAAAACGTGCTCGGTCTGACGCTTGCCGTCCTGTTGCTCGTTCCGTTTCCTCAAATGCGGTCATCAGCGGGCCGGACCTCGGCAAGGAACTGTCGGGCAAGCTCTGCCGCATTACCGGCTATAATGATTTCGTCGGCCCTCCGCCCTCTGCCGGGCAGCGTAAAAAGAAGGCTGATGCGCAGGCAAAGGCAATGCGGAAAATCAAGAGCATGGAAGACATCAAGGCGCTGCGGGAAAGGCGTTTCACCTACGGCGAGGATGAGCGGAAATACGGCGTCGATCTCTGGTACGGGCCGGAGCCGGACGGCACCGGCTGCATGCGCATGTGGGACAAATATTTTGAGCTTGTCTGGAACGACAACGAAATCTCTTACTATGATGTTTCGGGGAGGAACATCATCTCCATCGGCGTCGGCACGATACTCGGGGACAAGGGCGGCATCGCCCAGACGCGCCTCTTCAAGGACGATCTGAACCCCGTCCCGCCGCGCCCGAAGGAACTTGGCGGCAAGTAACAACGGTCTGGTGACAACCGTTCAGGAAGCAAAAATCATCTTTTACCACGCGAGGTGCCTATGTCGTCTGCTGTTCTCGTCCTTGGTGTTCTGTTGGGTATTATTGTTCTGGTGCTGCTGTGGATCGTGGTCATGTACAATGGGCTGGTCCGGCTGCGCAACCTCAAGGAGGAAGGCTGGAGCGGCATTGACGTGCAGCTGAAACGCCGTCATGACCTGGTGGACAATCTGGTCAACACCGTCAAGGGGTACATGGCCCACGAAAGCTCGGTGCTGGAAGAGGTCGCCCGCTGCCGCGCCAGCGCGGGAGGGGCCGGTAATGTGGCGGAAGCAGCCAAGGCTGAAGCAGGCCTGACGATGGCGCTGGGCAAGCTCTTCGCCGTGATGGAAAACTATCCCGAGCTGCGGGCCACGGAAAACGTCATGCATCTGCAAACGACGCTGACGGAACTGGAAGACACCCTTCAGATGGCCCGCCGGTATTACAACGGCACAGTGCGTGATCTGAACACGAAGATCGAGCTGTTCCCCTCGAACATTATTGCCAGTATGTTCCATTTCACCAAGGCGGAATTTTTCGAGCTGGACAATGCGCAAGAGGCGGCGGTGCCCCGCGTGCAGTTTTGAAGCGCAACGCCATCACGCAGGATAGTTTCCGCGGCCTGAAGGATTGTTGCCTGTTGCCAAGGCTTGAGGGAGTTTTCTTTAGGCCCTGCCTCAAGTGAAGACCATGAATAGAATAACGGGCCGTTTCGCAGAGTGCGGGACGGCCTGATTCGCACATCTGAATCAGGCTGGTTACTGGCTAATCTTTACTCTGGGCCGAAAACCTGCCGCTGACCCCATCAGGCTATTTCTGAATTTTTAGGCGCCGCTGTTATTCCGTCGCGCCCAAAGTGCGTGTTTACTGTATGTGGGGATATCCAGCCAGCAACGCGGCTGGGAATTGTGTCTGAACGTTGTTTGGCCAAACATAAAAAAACTCCTGAAATCGAATTTCCCTTTGCCGCCATTGGAGTCTGCCATGCCAGATGCCATCACTTTTGACCATGACCAATTACGCCAGTATCTTGAAGCCTACAGGAATGATTTGCCGAAAATATGGGATGCGGAGAAATACAAATGGGAATCCGTCACGCATTTTCAGCAAAACTGGAATCCCAATGCCCCGGATTTTGCGGCTATGCTGGAACAAGCATTGCCGGGAAACAATCTTCTTGCATCTGCACGCTATTTTCCAAAAGGAATGATAACTTTTTTAGCAAGAGAATTTCCTGAAAAAATACGTAATGCTTTTGCTACGTTGTATAATGATTCAATATCTCTGTCAGAGCGTGTTGATTCTTTTAGTAAAATTAGCGATGATTTATTACTAAATTTAAAACCTGATAAAAATTCATTCCAGGATGTAAGAACTATCAGTACATATCTTTGGCTTAAATTTCCTGATAACTATTATATTTATAAGTATTCTCTTTGTAAAAATTTATCACACATGTTATCGTCGTCTTTTTCTCCTATCCATGGTGCTACTGGTCAAACTCTTTTTGCCGCTTATAACTTTTACAATTCTATAAATGAAAATTTAATTAATGATAAACAACTAATTAATTCGTTTAAGCAGCTTATTAATGGAAATCAAAAGTGCTATCCTGATGAAAAATTAAAAACCTTGACAATAGATTTTATTTATTATCTTGGTTGTTATTATCCAAAAATGCATGACAAAGGCGTAATTTCTGCTACAAATTCAAAAGGAGATCTTCTGCCAAAAAAAACTTCTGTTCGCTACTGGTGGCTCACCGCCAATCCCCGCATCTGGAATTTTTCTGACATGCCCACGGGGGAAACGCAGACCTATACTGCCCTCAATGAAAACGGCAACAAACGCCGGGTATACCAGAACTTTGCGGACGCCGCCGTGGGCGACAAGATTATCGGCTATGTGTCCCAGCCGCAGAAAAAGCTGGTTGCCCTCTGCACCATCACGGCAAAAGACGGCGACAACATCATTTTCCGCAAGGACGAGCAGCTTGCCGACCCCATCAGCTATGCCGAATTGAAGGACATGCCGGAACTGGCGTCCATGCAGTTTTTCCAGAATCCCAACGGCAGCCTGTTCAGTCTTACGGGGGAGGAAGCCTCCGCGCTCATGGACTGCATCCGTGAGCGCAATCCTCTTCTTGCGGCGGCCGTCTCACCTTCCTACACAGCGGAGGACTTCTGCCGCGAGGTCTACATGACGCCGGAGCGCCATGCCCGACTGTGCAAGCTGCTCCAGCGGCAAAAGAACATCATTCTGCAGGGGCCTCCGGGTGTGGGCAAGACCTATGCGGCGAAGCGGCTGGCATGGTCCGTCATGGGCTGCAAGGATGACAGCCGCATCACCATGGTGCAGTTCCACCAGAACTATGCCTATGAGGATTTCGTCATGGGCTACAGGCCGGACGGCACGGGCTTCGCCTTACGCGAGGGCGTGTTTTATCAGGCCTGTAAGCGGGCGGCCAACGATGCGGAACGCCCGCACTTCTTCATCATTGACGAAATTAACCGTGGCAATTTGAGCCGGATTTTCGGGGAACTGCTCATGCTGCTGGAAAACGGGCATCGAGGTGAATCCCTGCCCCTGCCGTACAATGGCGAGCGTTTTTCCGTGCCTCCGAATCTGCATGTCATCGGCATGATGAATACGGCGGATCGCAGCCTCGCCCTCATGGACTACGCGCTTCGGCGGCGTTTCGGCTTTTGCGACATGCCGCCCGGCTTCGACAGCGCGGGCTTTTCCTCCTACATGGAGAGTCTTGGGAACAAGCCACGGCTGCGAGCGCTGGTGGAAGCCGTCAAAAAGCTCAATGAAGCCGTCAGCGAGGACGCCTCACTGGGCAGGGGCTACTGCGTCGGGCACAGCTATTTTTGCGGCATGAAACCGGAAGATGTCACGGACGAGAGGCTGGCGGACATCGTGGAATGCGACCTGCTGCCCCTGCTGGAGGAATACTGGTTTGACGACGCTGACAAACGCCGCCAGTGGGAACAGCAGCTGAAAGGGGTGCTTTTGTGAGCGCGCGGCACGGCGTTCGCATCAAGAACGTCTACCATATGTTGAGCTACGCCTATGCCGCCCTGCGGCAGGGAGACTGCAAGCGGCTGGCTGACGAGGACTTCACGCACATCCACGACCTGTTCGCGGCCATTCTGGCCCGAGGGCTGGCTGGCCAAATCCGCCGGGGCCTGTACCGGGAATACCATGAGCGGCGGACGGCATTGCCCACCTTGCGCGGCAAGCTGGACATGTCCGCCACGCTGGCGGAACGCTGCGCTTGCCGCGCACGTCTGGGTTGCGAATTCGACGAACTGACGGCCAACGCCCTGGCGAACCGCGTCTGCAAGACCGCCGCCCTGATGCTGGTGCGGCACGGCCAGGTCGGCAGGAACAACAAAGAAGCCCTGCGGCGGATTCTGGACTGTCTTTCCAGCGTGGAGGCCATGCCCGCGGCATCCATTCCCTGGCAGACGTTGCGTATCCACAAAGGCAATGCCACATATTCAGCGCTGCTGGCCGTCTGCCGTCTGCTCTTCGCCGGAAGGCTGTTCTCAACGGAATCCGGCCCTCGCCGCATGGCGGAATTCCTTGACGACCAGCAAATGTGCCGCCTGTACGAAAAATTCCTGCTGGCCTATTTTCGGGAGGAACATCCCGCTCTTGCCGCGGCGTCAGAGCGCGTGGAATGGAATTTGGACAGCGCTCCCGACGCAGCCCTGCCCGCAATGGTGACGGACGTCACCCTGCGCAAGTCAGGACGGATTCTCATCATCGACGCCAAATACTACGGCAGGAGCATGGCGGCCAACCTCTATGGCGGGCACAAGCTGCACTCGGCCAATCTGTACCAGATATACGCCTATGTGAAGAACCGTGACAGGGAAAGAAACGGCACTGTGTCCGGACTCCTGCTCTATGCCGGAACCGACGAGGCCGTTCGGCCGGCCAGCGAATACATCATGGACGGCAATGTCATCAGCGCCCGAACGGTGGATCTGAATCGGGAGTTCGCGGAGATCCGCAGGCAGCTTGACGACATCGCCCACTCGCTGGACAGGCCTTTTCCCGGCGAAAGCACGCCCGTTGCCGCCGAGAGCGGACCTCATGGGCATGGCAAATCTGCGCGGCAGAGTTGAACGGTCAGCCTCTGCTTTCGCTCAACCGTCTTGAATAGTTCAGGAAAATAGGATTTGTACAGAAGAAGGGGAAAAACATGTATGAACAAACAGTTGCCCGCGAGAGCGTCGAATTCTCCAGTCAGCTTTCCCCTGACTTGCTTGAATCATTGAAATCTGTTGCCAGAGAAGAAGGCAGACAGCTGCAAAGCGTGTTCGAGGAAGCCGTGACGCTTTACCTGCAGCAAAGGTCCCGCCCCCGACCTCGTGCCCATGCACTCGAAGCGCTTGACGCAAGCCTTGCCGAGCACGACGAGTTGTACCGGGAGCTTGCCAAATGAGGGATTATCTGACGGCTGCGGATATTCTCGGCATCCATTCCGTGATGCTGCAACGGTACGGCGGAGCAAGCGGTATCCGTGACAAGGAGGGGCTAGAGGCTGCTGTATTTAGGCCACAAAACGGGTACTATCAGAATATCGTGGAAGAGGGATGCGCTTTGATGGAAAGCATCCTTGTGAACCATCCTTTTCTTGATGGCAATAAAAGAACTGCTTTTGCGGCTTTCGATGTTTTTCTGAAAATCAACGGATACACCGTTAAGGCAGATAATGCCACATTGTATAAGGCTATTTTGAAATGGTTGGAATCAAAGACGGATGAAAGGTATTCAGAAATGGTAGAGACAGTTTCAAAGTTTGTAGAGCAATCGTGACGCTAAAAAAGACAATTATGAAAAAATAGAGACCTAGATTATTGCAGGATCCATCAAGAGCACCAACAGCACTATCAACAATTTTTGCTGGTGCGACCGTACTGATTTGGATTTTTAAGGATTTATATTTTGAAAAAAACAAGCCCCTCGGGCAGTTATCTGCTCCGGGGGGCTTGTTTTCATGATGTGATGGCGGAGAGGCGGAGATTCGAACTCCGGGAGCGCTGTTAACGCTCACACGATTTCCAATCGTGCTCCTTCAACCAGCTCGGACACCTCTCCATCGGTTGACGCATTGAATCTGAAATCTATATACGAAAGGCGGCGAAACCGCAAGTGAAATCTGCATGAAAAGTATCGCGGCCCTCGTTTTCTTGTGAGCTAGTCCTTCTTATGCGTTTTGGCGGCCCATGCGAAAACCCAGATGCCGAGGACGGCGATGAGGGTGATGGCGATGCCGTTGAGCAGACCGTACGACATGCCGCCGCCTACTTGGACACGCCGACCTGGTTGAAGCCGCTGTCGGTGAAGATGACGGCGCCCGTGACGGAACGCGAAAGGTCGGATGCCAGATAGACAGCGGTGTCGCCGATTTCGGTGGTCGTGACGTTGCGGTGCAGGGGCGCGTGGGCCTCGACGCGGCTGAAGAGGTCTCGCAGCGAGGACACGGCCGAGGCCGCAAGCGTCTTGACGGGGCCGGCGCTTATGGCGTTCACGCGTATGCCCTTCTCGCCCAGGTCGTGGGCGAGGTAGCGCACCGAGCACTCAAGCGCCGCCTTGGCCACGCCCATGACGTTGTAGCCGGGGAAGGTCTTGGTCGAACCGTAGTAGGTCATGGTGATGACAGAGCCGTCCTCGTTCATGATGGGCTCGAAGGCGTGGCAGAGCGCCGGCAGGGAGAAGGCGGAAATCTCCATGGCGAGCTTGAATCCGTCGCGCGAGGTGTCGATGAAGCGGCCGTTCAGGTCGCTCTTGTTGGCGTAGGCGATGGAGTGGATGAGGATGTCGAAGGTTCCCCACTTCTCCTTGACCAGATCGACGGCGGCGGCGATCTCGTCATCCCTGCTCACGTCGCACTGGAAGGTGAACTCGCCGCCCAGTTCCTCGCTCAGGGGAATGACGCGCTTCTTGATGGCGTCGCCCACGTAGTTGAACGCAAGCCTGGCCCCGTGGGCCTTGAGGGAGGACGCAATGCCGTATGCGATGCTCTTGTTGTTGGCAAGGCCCATGACAAGGGCTTTTTTACCTTCGAGTAACATGGTGTCTCCTTAAAAAGAATCAGTCCTTTCAGGCGGAAAAGCGTTCGCCGGTGAGGATCTGGTAGATTTCACGGTATTTGCCGGCCGTCGTCTCGATGACATCCGCCGTCAGCGCCGGCGGGGGCGGCTGCATGTTCCAGGGCTGGGCCTTCAGCCAGTTGCGCAGGTACTGCTTGTCGAAGCTCGGCTGGGTCTGGCCGGGCCTGTACTGCGCCGCAGGCCAGAAACGGGAGGAGTCGGGCGTGAGGACCTCGTCGATGAGGCGGACTTCGCCGTCGATGATGCCGAACTCGAATTTCGTGTCCGCAACGATGATGCCGCGGAGGGCGGCGTGGTCGCGGCCCGCGCTGTAGAGGGCGAGCGACGTGCTCTCCAGTTTTTCGGCGATGTCGGCCCCGAGGATCTCGGCGGCGCGCTCACGGCTTATGTTCTCGTCATGGGTACCGAGCTCGGCCTTGGTCGAGGGCGTGAAGATGGCCGGATCGAGCCTGTCTGATTCGCGCAGTCCGGCGGGCAGGGCGTGGCCGCAGATGGTGCCCGTCGCCTGATAGTCCTTCCAGCCGGAGCCCGTGATGTAGCCGCGCACGATGCACTCGACGGGCAGGGCCTTTGCCTTGCGCACGAGCACGGCGCGCCCCTCGAGCTCGTCCCGCCAGGGGGCGAGCTTCTCGGGGAAACGGTCGACGTCGCTTTCGAGCAGATGGTTCGGGATGATGTCCTTGAACATGTCCATCCAGAACAGGGTGATCGTGTTGAGGATGACGCCCTTGTAGGGGATGGGCTCATTCATGATGACGTCGAAGGCCGACATGCGGTCGGTGGTGACGATGAGCAGCGTCTTCTCATCCACGTCGTAGATGTCGCGCACCTTGCCGCGCGAGAGCAGCGGGTAGGCCGTGATGTTCGTCTGCGTGATGCTTTTCATGTTCTCGTCCCGAATGTGTTAGCGCTTGCTGCGCTGTTCGACGGAGCGCGCATGCCCTTCCAGGGCTTCAAGACGGGCGAGGGCGGCGATGGTCGGCGCGCTTTGGAGCAGAAAACCGGGCGAAGCCGCGATGATGCTGCTTTTCTTGCAGAAGGTCTGCACGGAAAGGGCGGAGGAGAAGCGCGCCGTGCCCATGGTGGGCAGAACGTGGTTCGGCCCGGCGAAATAGTCGCCCAGGGGCTCGGGGCTGTTCGCCCCCATGAAGATGGCCCCCGCATGGCGTATCTGGGGCATGACGGCCCAGGGATCGCGGGTGTAGATCTCAAGGTGCTCGGGGGCGATCTGGTTGGCTATGGCGACGGCGAGACGCATGTCGGGCGCGAGCACGACGGCGCCCCAGTCCTCAAGGGAGCGGCGGGCGATGCTGTCGCGGGGCAGGGCCTTGCACTGTTTGTCGAGCTCCGCGGGCAGCTCTTCGGCGATGCGCTTGTCGTCGGTTACGCATATCGCCGAGGCGAGCGGGTCGTGCTCGGCCTGGGAGAGAAGGTCGGCCGCCAGCCAGGGGATGCGGGCGGTGCCGTCCGCGAGGACGAGGACCTCGCTCGGGCCGGCGATCATGTCTATGCCGACCTTGCCCTGCACGAGACGCTTGGCCGTGGTCACGAAGATGTTGCCGGGCCCGGCGATGACGTCGACGGGCGCGATGGAGGCCGTGCCGAAGGCCATGGCGCCGATGCTCCATGCGCCGCCCACGCGGTAGACCTCGTCGATGTCGAGAAGGTGCGCCGCGGCGAGGATGTTCGGATTGATCGTGCCGTCCTTGCGGGGCGGGGTGCAGACTACGAGACGGGCCACGCCCGCCACCTGCGCCGGGATGGCGTTCATGAGCAGGGTGGAGATGAGCGGCGTGTTGCCGCCCTGTCCGCCGGGCACGTACAGGCCCACGGCGTCCACCGGCATGACGCGCTGGCCGAGGATCGTGCCGTCGGGGCGGGTGACGAACCACGATTTCTCAAGCTGCGATTCGTGGAAGGAGCGGATGTTGTCGGCGGCCGCGCTTATCTGGTCGCGGTTCTGCGCGGGGACGGAAGCGGCGGCGCGCGCTATGTCCTGCTCGTTCACGCGAAGCGGCGGCGCGAAATCGGGACAGTCGAACTTGGCGGTGTATTCGATGAGGGCTTCGTCGCCCTTGGACTGGACATTGTCAAGGATGTCACGGACCTGCGTTTCCACAGAGCCCCCCGACTGATTGCGGCCGGAGAGAAATTCGGACGCTTTGACCCATTCCTGAATGGTGCGGACTGTGATGCTGCGGCATATCATGGGGTGTTTTCCTCGCTTAATCGACGATATATAACCGAGACTTTCGCGAATGTCGAGACGTAATCCCGCTCCCCATCTTGACAGGCGAGGAATGCATACTTACTCACTTATGAGAAAATTCGAGGAGGCTCTATGCGTCATCCCTATAATCTGCACACCAAACGCGATCATCATACCAAAAGCGATATGAGCGGCAAAGACGAAAAGGCTGAATACGAAATCTTCGGCGGCGCGGAAGCCGAGGCGCCGGAGGAAATCTCTGAAGAGACGGCGCAGGACGGGCCCGAAGCGGAGGATGCCGCCGCCCCCTCGCCCGAAGAACAGCTGGCCGCCGCCCTTGCCGAGGTCGCTGCCTTGCGGGCCGCGATGAAGGAAAGCACCCTGCGTCAGGCCGCGGAGATGGAGAATTTCAAGAAGCGCCTCGCCCGGGAGCATCAGGAGCAGATGCGCTACGCCGCGGAGAAGGTCCTGGGCGACCTTCTGCCCACGCTCGACAATCTGGATCTCGCCCTTCAGTACGGCACCAAGAACGAAGTCTGCCGCGACCTCATGCAGGGCGTGGCCTTGACGCACAAGCTTCTGCTTGAGGCCGTCAGGAAGCACGGGCTCAACCCCGTGGGCGTCGTCGGCGAGGCGTTCAACCCCGAGATCCACGAGGCCATCGGCATCGACAACGGCGGGGAACTGGAGCCCGGCATGGTCGCCCGCGTCATGCAGGGCGGTTACAAGCTGGGCGATCGCCTGCTTCGCCCGGCGAAGGTCATGATCACCCAGTAGTTTTTTCTTTTCTGCCTGCGGGGAATTGAAGCCGTGTCCCTGCGCGTCATCCGCGCGCGGGGGCGCGGCTTTTTCCGTGGCCGGGCTCGATGCGGCGGGCGAGATAGGCCGCAAGCTGCTGCACGAGGCGGCTCTGGGCGGCGGCCATGTCCTCATAACTGCCGGAAAGCGCATCGTCCCTGGCTGCGAAGAGCCCCTTGCCCATGCGTTCACCGTCAGCCCTCTCCACCGTCCAGTGCGCGGCGAGCTCCGTTACATGCCCCAGTCCCCCGTCCAGGCGCAGAAGGTCGACGTAAAGGGTGTAGTCCGCCTTGTCCTCGCTCGCGGCGGGCAGCACCGCGAGGCCCTTCGCCAGAAGGGGCGCAGTCAGCTCCTCATTGCGAACGCGGGCGATGCCGTACGCAAGGGGCTCGGCCCACACGTGCACCGTTCCGACGTCGATGCGGCTCCTGCCTTTGCTGCGGCTGACGATGCCGTTGCGGTCAAGGTAGGCGGGCATGGCCACGCGGGCTATGCGCAGGGTCCGCTCCGGCAGGGTATCGGCCTGGGCCGGGCCGGAGGCGCTTTCAAGGGCGTAAAAGGCCGTGGGCACGCTGTGCCCGCAGGCGGTGAGCGAGCAGAGCAGGAGGATGGAAAGCAGCAGGAGTGCCGGAGATCGTTTCATCAGCGTTTGCCTCTTTTGCCCGTAAGCAGAGCCTCGGGGTTGCGTTCAAGCGTATTCGCCATCTCGCGCAGTGAATGGGCGGCGTCGGCGGCTTCTTTCAACAGGCGGCGCAGGTCCCGCATTACGGTCGAGTTCCTGTCGATGACCGCGTTGGCCGAGGCCGCGACGGCCTTGAGCTCGGCCGCCGCCCTCGCGAGGTTCGTCAGGCTGTCCCGAAAGGCCCCCATGACGGCGGGCAGGTTGCTTTCGACGACGCTCATGCCGTTGTCGATCCGGCGGAGAGAGCTTTCAAGCGAAGTCCTCATGCTGCCCTCGTTGAGCGTTTGCTGCAGCGCGGTGAAGGTGCCGGCGAAAGCCTGCAGGCCTTTGTCCAGATCCCCCTTCGCAAGGGTTGCGGAGAGCTGGGTGAGCACGGAGTTGAGCGAGGCGAATATGGATTCCAACGGCACGCGGGCCAGGGTTCTCTGCAGCTCCTCGTTGAGCGATGGGATGGTGGGTATTTCAAGGTCGGGCGTTGTCGAGCGAAATTGTGCGGGCTGGTCATCGTGGAAATCCAGCTCGATGCGTGCCTGCCCTGTGATTAAACTCTGAGTGGCGAGGCGGGCCCGCATGCCGGACTGCACCATGCGGCGGATAATCTCCGTCTGCATGAATTCGGAGACTTCCGAGCCGCTTTCACGGATGAGGCTTTTCTCGTTGATGCGCACGTAGACCGGTATTGTCACCTCGGCGGTTTTTCGATGGGCGACGAGGCTGATGCGCGTGACGCTGCCCATGGGCACCCCTCGGAAGACCACCGGGGCACCGACGGAGAGTCCGCTCACCGAGCCGTCGAAATACATGATGTATTCGAGCTCGTCGCTGAAGAGCCTGCCGCCGCCCAGAGCGATCAGCCCTAAAATGAAAAAGAGGATGCCGCAGACGGTGAAGATCCCCACGGCTGTCTTGCGTGCCTGAACGTTCATTGCTGTGTTCCTTTGCGTTCTGCCGCCGTGCCCGCGGCCTTGCGCGAAGCGTCGCCCCGGGTGAGAAAATCGAGGGCGCAGAGGGCGGTTTCGGGATTCTCGACAAGAGCCCTGGGATTTCCGGAGGCCTTCATCGTGCGCGTGACGTTGTCCAGAAAGATGCTGTTGTCGGCGATGGCGAATATGCTCGCGAGCTCATGGGAGACGATGACGAAGGTCGTGCCGAGCGTGTCCCGGAGCTCGAGAATGAGGTCGTCGAGAAGGCGCGCGCTCACCGGGTCGAGGCCGGCGGAGGGCTCGTCGAGAAAGAGTATGGAGGGATCGAGCGCGAGCGCCCTTGCCAGGCCGGCCCGTTTGCGCATGCCGCCGCTTATTTCCGACGGGTAGTAGTCTTCAAAGCCGGCAAGACCCGCCAGGGCAAGCTTGAGGCTCGCCTGCTGTTCAATCTCCTCCGGCGTCAGATCGGTGTACTGCTGCAGGGGCAGGCCGACGTTCTCGGCGAGCGTCATCGAACTCCAGAGCGCGCCCCCCTGAAAGAGCACCCCGGCGCGCTGCATTATCCTTCCCCGGGCCTCCTGGGTGCTGCCCCAGAAATCGACGCCGTCGTAGGCCACTGTGCCGCTCTGCGGGCTTTTCAGACCCATGAGCACCTTGAGCAGGGTGCTTTTGCCGCAGCCCGAGCCACCCGTTATGAAGAAGATGTCGCCGGGCCTGACGTCGAAGGAGACCTCCTTCATGAGGGTGAATGCGCCGTAGCCGACGCGAAGCTCGCGCACGGCGATGCGCGGTGTCTTTGCGGCGGTTTTTCCGGCGGGCGCGTCCGCTATGAAAGGGCTGTCGTTCACGCGTGTTCTCCGTGTTCAGATTTGCAGCACGTTGCAGATGACGGTTATCACGGCGGTCGCGACGATGATGCCGACAAGCGACTGCACGACGGCCTTGGTCGTGGCCAAGCCCACTGCCTGCGCGCTGCGGCCGCAGCGCATGCCCTGGTAGCAGCCGACGACGGCGACGATGACGCCGAAGACGGTGCCGTAGGCTATGCCGATAAGGCCGTGCTTGAACGAGACCATGTTGGCCGTGGCGTTGACGTATTCGAGCGGGTTCAGACCGAGCATGAAGACGCCGACGAAATAGCCGCCGAGCACCCCCATGACGTCGGCGTAGACCGTGAGCAGGGGCACCATGAACGTCAGGGCGAGCGTGCGCGGTAGCACGAGGAAATCCACCGGGGAGATGCCGAGGGTCGAGAGCGCGTCGACCTCCTCGTTGACCTGCATGGTGCCGATCATGGCTGCGTAGGACGCCCCGACCCGGCCGGACATGACGATGCCGACCATGACG
>JAEEGL014314571.1_pt1 | contig 31808 bp, 25 predicted proteins | sample 9134231 | NCBI WGS metagenome assembly JAEEGL01 (sample SAMN16246548, study PRJNA631951) | gut metagenome | biome: gut microbiome; feature: rumen; material: fiber-attached | host: Bos | place: Iran: Karaj | collected 2018-10 | reverse complement strand
TGGTATTCACGCTGCGGACAGATATCCCTGCTGGATTATCTCACGGAAACCAACACCGAATTTTTGAAAGGAAGGAAAATCATATGGGCACCGTAAAAATCGAAATCACCGTCACGGGGGAAGCACTGACAAACATCGTTATGGGTTTGTTGACCCTTTTGCGGAATGGGATCGATGAAAACGAATCTCAGGAAAAGCTTGAAGATGCCTTTGATGAAGGCTTTGAACAAGGTTATGACATCGGCTATGCAGACGGTGTATGGGATTACAAACAGGAGGACATCAATGAATAAGGTCATAAGAATTCTTGGCAAGCGGGGAAGAACGACGCTTCCGTATGAGATTCGCAAGTGTCTCGGCATGTGTGCCGGTGACGTGATCTCCTTCGAGACGAAGGATGGGGACTATGTTCTCGTTAAGAGAGAGCAGATCTGCTCATCGATCAGACAGTCCTGTCAGGAGAAGCCCGTTCAGAAACCGGAAAACGGACCTGATTGCAATGCGCGGATCTACGGGTCTGCCAGAGTACGCGGTCAAGCAAAGCCTGTTCAGAAACCGCGGAACGAGGAATGCGTATGCTCGTAAAGAAACTTCTGAAGCGTTACAAATACCCGCCTGAGGGAATGGAAGATGCAGTTCAGACAGTTCTTGCTCAGTGCGAACTTTGGACGGACAATGCGGATGTCGCTTAAGGCGGTGACGGTATGCTTGATATCAAGGATTTGAATTATACCATCGTGCGAAGTGACCGGAATTAGAGCAACTGCTAGAGTGAAAAATGAATTAATCCTAACTCATTAGGTTCTTTAATTTTTTAGAAGAAGGTTAAGTTATGAAAGAAAAAGAACTCATTCAGCTTATCGCAAATAACATGAGCAATAATACTATGGACAAAATGTTCCAGTAATCACGACTATTCATGGATGAAGAATGTGGATCTCGGAAAGTACTTCGTAACAGTCGGTGATACTGCTGAGGTTCCCGTTATGAACAGGTGGGCGGTGCTTTCTCACTACCCGATGCTCTCCTACCGTCACGATTCCAGATACTACATGATTCACGGTCATATCCACAACAACTGTCATGAAGACTTCTGGGAACTGCTAGTAAATCGCCCGTTGGTGCTGAACGCCGGCGTTGATGTCAACAACTATATTCCGGTGACCTTTCCGGAGCTGATTGAAAACAATGAAATCTTCAAACGGCAGCACCCGGTTCGTGAGAATAACAGAGCCTATGATGAAGACAGCTGTGAGAACGCTGGAAGTGAGCAAATGATGTCGTGGTGATTGCAAAGGTATATACAAAGCTCTGATGCAAAAGGAAATCGAACATTTCCAAAACATAGATACCAGTTCATTTCCGGACAGGCCTTCGTTCGACAAGAAGATAAGCGCCGCGATTCGGCGAGATGCGCAAAAGGAAAAACTGAAAAAGATTCTGAAGCCGGTTGGACGGGTCGCAAAAGCCGCAGGGATAGTGCTCGTTACCGGTATCGTTGTTGTGTTTACAATGATGATGGCGATCCGACCGATCCGTACCGCTGTATGGGATGCGGCGGTTGAGTGGTATAATGAGTGCGTTTTCATTTCATTACCTGATGAAACGGAGCGTAGTGTTACTGAGCCGATCTATTAAGGCCGCACGCACCGATCTATTAAGGCCGCACGCACCGATCTATTAAGGCCGTACGCTACCGTCAGAAAAGCCTGAAAATTGTCAAAAAGCCCGGTTTTTGCCTCAACCCGATCTAAATCGACCGCACACCACACGAAAAGTCCCGGAAACATTGGGTTTCCGGGACTTTTTCTGTTTGTTTCAAAGGCGGTGGAATTCGGGCTTGACCACAGGCTTGACCAAAGACAGAATCATTTCAGGTTTTTGAGGTGGCAGGAGGACGTTCAGAGGACGGATGAATCCGCAGTTTGCTCCGGCGTTCTTCTTTGTCAGCGACGCAGTTTTTGAGGTGCCGGGGAGGTTAGAGGAGGGTAGATTATTATCCGGCAGAGATCATGCCAATGAGAGGAAGTGTTTTCCTGTGTGGTGTCCATAATAATAATATCTGCCGATGAAATAAACGCGCTTTTGGTTTCTCGGGAGCACAGCGTTATCGCAGCAGGACAAAACGTGTCGGCCGGACACAGGCGAGTCAGAGGCGTCACGGCTATGCGCCGGCTTCTGTGATTTTCAGCAGTTCGTTTTCCACTTGTTTTTCCATGGAGCTGATCGTTGAAACGATTACATTGTTCATTGGGTAGTACACACTCTCCATGAGGACTGTCTGCGTGCATGAGGTCAGAACGGAGACCCCGAGGTCGTAGAAGGAGCTGTCGATGATGATCTGCAGCATATTGGTCGAATCCTCGTCCCGGGTGTACTTTGTCTTAACGATTGTCTCCAGATAAGCCGGGACCAGTTCCCGATGCGAAGCGAATGACATCGCCTCCAGAAGGATGCCGATGCTGCCGAGCCGGTCGGACGGGATCGTGAAGGGGAGCAGCGCGGCCGTGCCGCCGGCGGAAAGGCTGTAGTAGCGTTCCTGTTCTTCCGTATATTTCGGGATCGGAAGATATCCGATATCCGCGGCCATATCCCGGAACTTTTCGATGTACTTCATCGACGTGCCCAAAAACAGGGCGTGTCCGTTCAAGAAGAAATTGAAATCGGTGTTGTCGAAGCCGTCGGGCAAGAACTGTCTGTAGGTGTCGTCTGTGTGCAAATCGAAAATCTTCTGCATCACTTCGACGGCGTATTCATTGTTGGTCAGGACGAAATGAAGCGCGCCGTCCTTTTCGTCGATATACCGGATCCCCGCGCCGGAAATCAGCGCGCCGAATTCCAGCTTGACCGACGACGTGACGCCGTAGCGGTCGCTGCTGTCAAGGACGCCGTTCCCGTCCAGATCCCAAACGGCTTTTCTGCCTTCCTCAAACAGTCTGTCAAACGTCCAGGTATTGCCGTAAACGGCATCGTACAGTTCTTTCGGATTGCCGCCCAGATCGACATACATATCTTTGTTCAGGATGTACAGATAATTTCTTGAATGCATCGAGAGGGAGAAGTCGCCGACCGCAGCGAACTGTTTCCCGCCGATATTGAATACTCCGTTCGCATCCTGACTCCACCACGGCTTGTCCAAATTCACATAGGGCAGGTTGTTCCATGGCAGGACAAGACCGTCGGTATAATACTTCGCGGTTGCCCAGTCACCCATCATGGCGACGTCGTAAGCGTGGTCGCCCGCAAGCAGGATCGATTTCAGGTTGGTTTCGGTATTGCCGACCCGTTCCTCTTTGATGACTGCGCTGAACCGGCTTTCCAGTTTCCGATTCCGCTCATAGATCGTGTCGTTGATCAGCTCGCCCTCGATCGTTTCGGCGTCCAGCCGGTTTTCCGCCCAGATAAAAAAGGTATCGTCGTAATTGTAGAAGCGCATTTCAAAGCCGTCCATGTCTGTTTCCGGCAGACCGTCGGTGAGCGGCTCCGTCTCCTGGGGCGTTTGCGGAACCGTTTCCGCCGTATTTTCGGGATTGGATTCCGGGCTTTCCCCCGGATCGTTTGAGCCGCCGCATCCGGCAAGAAGGATCGCTGTAAGAAGAAGCAGCGCCGTTATCCTTTTCATGATTCGTTTCCCCCTCACTCCATGACGATTCTGTAGTTTCCGGCATATAACCGATAGCCGCCGTTTTCGGGCTGGATCTCACGTCCCTGTTCATCGACCACCGAGGCGATCCCGTCGAAGCGGAAGACGAACGTGTCCGGCCGCTCCTGCAGCCGCGATACCGCCCACTCCCGGTTGCAGTTGACGTAGCGGTTTGCCATTCCGCTGTTTCTGGCGTTGTAAAGCCGTCCGCGGAACGGATCGTTCACGTATTTCTGACTCGGGAGGACCGTCAGGCTCCAGCCCTCCGCGCATTTTTCCATGGTCCAGAACCCGTTCCCGCTCCGTTCGACGAGCGGGATGCTCCCGCAGGCGGCGACGCTGTTTCGCAGATCGGCGGGACTGTTCTTTCCGTGAGCGATCAGTCGGTCGTCGTCCAGATACCAGACCGAATCCTCCGATCTCGATATCCGCCAGCCTTCACCTTCCCAGACGTCGTCGTTCTCGGGCAGTGCGGAGCCGGGTTTCACCGCGGAAAAGATATGCTTTCCGGCAAGGAAGGCCGCGCCCTTGGACGGCGTATGCCGCAGATTGAAATAATGTACCAGCCAGCCCGGATTGTACGCGGCGACGTCGAGGGGCGTATAGGTGAAGTGGGCGGCCGCCTGTACGCCGAGCGCGGCGAGGAATTGTCCGAACGCCGCCATATAGTACCCCTGCAGATTCGACGGCATATCGAATTCATAGCAGACAAGCGCTTTGCCGAGCTTTTTCAGCGGCTGATAATTGCGCCAGAGCTGCCGCATCATCGGCAGCGGATTCAGGTGGTCGTTGTGCGAGGAACCGAAATTTTCCGGCGTATAGGCCGTAACGCTCACGGCGTTGATCGGCGCCTTCTGCAAGGCCTCGAAAATATCCGGATCCCAGAATCCGTAATAGATGTGCGTTTTGACGACCGAGCCGCCGAAGCAGCGGTCGACGACGGAGAAGGTGCGTTCGAGATACTTCAGGAGCAGTCCGGCGCAGAATTTCCGCTTGCTTTCATCGCAGTCCTCCGCTCCGTCGGCACAGTATGCCTCATAAAGGTCGACCAGCTTCCTTTCCTGCAGACGGTACGGATTGGAGGTCTTCATGTCTCTGAGCTGGTCGATCAGTTTCGCCGTGGGATACAGAGCTTCGTTTATGATCTCCACGATCACGATGTGATCGTATTCGCTCAGCCGCTTCCCCGAAAAAGCGCTGCGATGGCTGAAAAACTCGTTCAGGTAGGTTTCCTGTGCCCGTATGGCGTCTTCGTTCCAGATCATTTCATGCGCCGTGTAGAAATTCGAGAAACCGAACGTCTCGGAGGAATGGATGCTCCATACGGCATAACTGGCCGAGAGCTCGGTCTCCAGCTCGACGGTGTTGAACCAGACGATCGGCGTGATCATGACATAGATGCCTTCCTGCTCCAGCCGGTAAATCAGGTAATCAAACACCCGCAGCCGCTCGTTCTCGGCCAGATGCCCGTCCTGGTCGCTGATCTCCCGGTCATAACAGTGCATGCGCACAAGGTTGACTCCGATCCGTTTGAAATCCTCGATGTCCCGGTCGATCGCCCTGTAGGGATCGACGCCGAGTTCTTCCAGATTGACGTAATTGTGATTGAACGGCGCGTAGTAATTGACTCCCCACAGTCTGACGTACTTTCCGTCCCGGTCCCAAATTTTCCCGTCCTTTACCGTAAAAGGCTTGTGAAATTCCAGCATCCTGCCGCCTCTCCCTTTCCGAATCCGTCGATTGTTCTGAACGCGCGCTTTCCTCGCGCAGGGATCCAATCTCCCAATAATCGCAGGTTACATTATTATAACAACCCGTTTCTCCGGTGGGAATGGATTCTTTTGACGAAAACATGGAATTTTGTGATATTGCTTGCTCCGGGATCGGACCTGTGTTATAATCATAGTCAGCCGGGAGTTCATCGGGCTTTCTTCATCATAACGGAAGGAGGGATCACATGCCGGGAAGAGACAACCTTTTCACGGAAAAACGATACACCGATCTGTCAAACGACGATCTGTGCCTGCTTTCCGTAGGCAGACGGGAGGGTTCGCTGAATCACGCATACAGCAGTACCTCCAATTATCAGGATATCCTGGTGTATGTGGAAAAGGGAAATACCGTTCTGTATGTCAACGGACTGCCGCATGATCTGCGTCCGGGCATGCTGTACGTCCTTTTCCGGGACGCGGAAAATCACTATGACGCTTCCGGCACGGTCTGGTCGATCCACTGGATCGGCATCGACGGCACAAAAGCGGCGAGTCTGTTCCGGATGCTCGGTCTGTCGCCGGATGAACCCGTGCTGGACCTGATGAACGCACCCGAGGTCTTCAAAAGCTACAAACGGGTTTTTTCCCTGACCGATGAGACCGGATACCGCGAAAGATTCCTGCTGACGGCCGAATTCTACAACCTGCTCTCGCTGCTTCTGAACAATTGTGATCTGCGCGTCCCGTTTACGAGGGATTATGTGAGCGAGGTAAATACGCTGATCGAGCGTCATTTCCGCGATTCGATCAAGGTGGAGGAGATCGCTGATGCGCTTCATGTCGACAGGAGCCATATTTCGCGGCTCTACCGGTGCGGGACGGGGATCACGATCAAGGAAAAGATACGCTCGGTTCAGCTTGCCGAAGCGCAGCGCCTGCTGGCGGCCGGCGTACCCGTCAAGGACACCGCACTGCGGTGCGGCTTCCGCGATCCGCTGTATTTTTCAAAGGTGTATTCAAAATGCTTCGGGGTGCCGCCGAGCTTTATGTCCGATCATGCTGAACAAAATCCGCGTATGTCCGGAGATTTCTGACCGATGAAATATCTGCTGATCCTTCCGCTGTGTATCCTTGCCGTGTCCAAGGTCACGGTGCAGAGCGATTTTTCGAAAAAACAGGTTCGGAAACCGGTAGACGCGCTGTTCTTCAACGCGCTGATCTTTCTGTCCGTGGCGGTCATTTCGATACCCGTCCTGCTCCGCGGGATATCGCGGCCGACCGCGGCATACGGCGCGGCCTTCGGCTTTTTCGGCGTCATGTTCCAGCTCTTCTACTGTTTTGCGCTCCGGAGCGGCCCGGTGTCCGTCACCGTACTGCTGATCAACTGCAGCATGATCGTGCCGGTCTGCGTCTCCGCTCTGTTCTTTCACGAGCCGTTGACGGTTTTCCGTATCCTGGGCATTATCGTGATCCTCATTACCTTTGTCCTGCATGCGGACGTGACGATCCGTCGTGAGCGTTCGAAAATCTGGATCATATCGACCGTCCTTGCCTTTGCCGCAAACTGCGGGTGCAGCATCGTACAGAAGATTTTCACAGCGTGTGCTCCCTCCGGCGATAACGCCGAATTCGTCGCGGATACGTATCTGAGCGCGGCGGTCCTGTCGTTCGTTCTCCTGGTTTTTTTTTCCGTCCGCAAAGAGAAGGTTTCCTATCCGGTCACACCGAAGGTGTGCCTGACCGCGCTGGCGATCGGCGGGATACTCTTTGCCTTCCAGCTTCTGAATACCTATGCGGTCTCAGTCATCGACGGCCTTATCCTGTTCCCGGTATACAACGGCGGCACCACCGTACTGTCCACGCTGGCAGGCTGGTTCGTATTTCACGAAAAGATCAGCCGAAGGCAGCTGCTCGGGATCGTCTCGGGAATCATCGGCATCATATTCCTCTGTCTGTAAACACATTGGCACCGGACAGGCGATCCCCGGAGCGTCCTCCGATCTTGCGCCACACAGTTCAAGAAACCGGCTGAGAGAAGAGGGAAGAATGCGGCAAAGTTGCATCATGCCAAAAGTGAATGGCATTTCAGAATCCTCTATCGCGTTTCACGCACGCGTATTTCCACCTCAGTTTTTCGTCGGCGTCTCCTTCTTCCTGCCCCGCTCCGGCTCGCCCGTTTCTGTCTGTGATCGGGAGAAGGCCCGGCCAGTTGCTTCCCGGGCTTCCATCGGCTCGTGCGCATCATCCATACCGCAACAAAAGAAAAATGACCACCGGTTCAAATATCGCTGCCGCCTTATCCCCGTTCTTCGCCACCTCCGCTCGCCTCGCCGAAGACGTAGAGGTAATAATCCTCCAGCGTAGGCCGCGCCGTGCGGGCGGCCCGGCCCGGACACGGATCACTTTACCGGAGACAGCGCTCTCTTCCCTCGAGGATGCGCGGTGCAAAATCGCCGACTGCAGCCTTTGGAGCAATACCCGTATCAAGGTTTGTCTCGCCTTCCGTTCCCCCCCCCATCGATATCATCCGTGGTTTTCCCGCGTAATCCTTTCACTGATCTTTGACACCCGGACACTGTCGTCTGCGCTTTTTCCTCTCCGTCCCGTTGACAGGATAACCGTTCCCGGTGTATAATGATCCGTGAACGGGTTCGAATCAGCCCAACAACGGTCCGGTCCTGCTTCATGAGATCCCAAAACGGGCTGTCCCTCGGCATTGCCGCTGCGGTGCCGATCGGGCGGCCGGATATCCGTCTCATATTCATCGTCACCGCCGCCTTGCGTCTGTCGCCGGAACCGTGATGACGGTCCTTCAGGCAGCAGGCGTTGTCAAGCTCGGAAGGGAGCGGCGGCATGAAAAAGGGAATACTGAAATTGTTGTGCGGTGAGTTCGCAGGGCTTCTGATCGCTTCGGCCTTTGTATTCACCTCATTCGCGGCGGATCTCTTCGATTATGGCAAAACAAAAGATTCAGATTTGAAAGGTGTGATCGGATTGGATGATCGTGCGGTTCAGTTTAAACACTTCGGTACGATGCTTGACATGTCGCGCAACGCAGTTATGAATACTGCCGGCGTGAAGCAGTGGATCGACATAACGGCTGATCTCGGATACAACACGTTGATGCTGTATACGGAAGACACCTTTGAAGTAGACGGCAACCCGTATTTCGGATACATGCGCGGCCGCTATTCCAAGGAAGAACTGAAAGAGATCAACGCGCATGCCCTGGAGAAGGGGATGGAACTGATCCCGTGTACGCAAATGCTCGCTCATCAGGGTGTGTGCGGAAGGTGGCCGGATTATCAGGACCATTACGATGCCGGCGACATATTTCTCGTGGGTGACGACAGAGTATACGAACTGATCGAAGACATGTTCCGCACGATGGCTGAGTGCTTTACCAGTCGCCTGGTCCACGTCGGCATGGACGAAGCGTACATGCTCGGACGCGGAAAGTATTACGATCGGCACGGAGACTCCGATCGATCTGAGATCCTGCTCGGGCATCTGAACAGGGTCGCCGCGATCGGCAAAAAATACGGCTTCCGGCTTCTGATGTGGTCGGATACGATCTTCCATCTGGCGGCGAGCGGCGATTGTGACGTTTATGACGCGGAGATCGATGCGTCTGTCACCGGGAAGATCCCCGACAACGCTGCGCTCGTGTATTGGGATTACTATTCCCACAGCAAGGCGAATTACGACCGGATCATCAGCGCGCACGAAAAGCTGAAAAAAGACATATGGTTTGCGGGCGGTCTTTGGTCCTGGTCGGGCTTTGCGCCGCATAACGGCTTCAGCATCGGCGTGACGGAAGCCGCGCTTTCTGAATGCCGCAGGCACGGCGTTCAGGACGTTTTTCTGACGATGTGGGGCGACAACGGCGGAGAATGCTCGCGATTCTCGCTGCTGCCTTCACTGTTTTATGCCTCGGAATTGGCAAAGGGCAATTCGGACGCCGATAAGATTAAGGAAAAATTCGGCGAGAAATACGGCCTGACGTTCGATCAGTTTATGCAGCTCGACATGACCGGAACGCCGGTCGCGTGCGAAGACAAAATCATTAATATGGAAAAGTACGCGCTGTATAACGACTGCATGACGGGCCTTTTGGATTCCACGCTGACAGGGGAGGAGGACGCGCAGTTCAGAGCGTGCGCGCAGAGGCTGGAACCTTTGAAAAACAACGCGCAATGGGGATGGCTTTTTGAGCCGGCATGGGCTTTGTGCAAAGTGCTGAGCATAAAAGCCGATCTCGGACTGAAGACACATGCCGTCTACGCGGGCGGGGATCACAAAGCGCTTATACTGCTGATAGCGGATTATGAAGCGCTGGAAAAGGCGCTGGAAGAGTTCTATTACTCTTACAGAAGACAATGGTTCAGGGAAAACAAGCCGCATGGCTTTGACGTCCAGGATATCAGACTGGGCGGATTGATGCGGCGTGTGAAGAGCGTAAAGGAACGGCTTCAGGCACTTGCCGATGGGGAAATAAGCGCCATAGAAGAGCTGGAGGAACCGCAGCTCGATTTCCGGGGAAACGGGAAAAAGTTCGAAAAGAAACCCATTGACTTCAACAGCTGGTCCCGAGCCGTCACGACCAACGTTTTATGACGTTTGATCTTCACATATTTACCTGCAGCTGCAGCCGCCGGATATACGTACAATGAGAGCGCATCAGTCCGGCGGCTGCCATTGTATTGAATAATCTCATCTGCGGCGAATACCTTACCCGGGTTGTACTGAAGAAAGACGATGGGGTACAGGGGGACATGATAATAAACGCCATTGGATCCGAACCTGCAGGCTCAGATCCCAATGGCGTTTTCGGCCTCAATCTATTTCATATACATTTACGGCGGCCGCTCTGAATTCGGAACCTTCATCGATTTCCATGATATATTTCTTATCCAATGACGTAAATGAAAATCTTTTTACCGCTCCGCTTCCGTCTGCTGTAGGAGCGTCCTCGATTCTTGTGAATCTCACAAAGTCCGTAGCACGCACACGGATACGTTCAATATCTCCTCTGGAAATATTGTACTCTTTAGCGATTACCGTAAGATCAAACAGGCTGCGGACATTCTTATCGATCTCACATTGTTCTGCCGTAATCCCTTTGGATACACCGGGCCATTCTTCTCCTACGGCTATGGAAAGGATCATATCTTCATCGTTCACATCATCGCCGTCGGTATTCGACAACAGCGGATCACTGTCAAGCAGCTTCCCGATCTCTTCCGTAGGGCGGTATTTTTCAAGCATCTCTTCCAGCAATGCCGCGATCGGTCCGTCGTAACGCAGACTCGCATCCTGAATGCAGGGGCCAAGGAACAGCGCTTTTCGGATATCTGCCTGTCGGCTTATCAATTCCGGCTCACACGTAGGACCGAATGCCGACCATTTTACTCTTCCTTTCGGAGGTGCAAAGTCATTCAGTCGGTTGGGCAGTTCTGCTCCTCCCTCCGTAACAAGACGTCCGGAAAGCTTTCCTCCGCTGACAACAAGTTTTTCCAGATCTTCAAGATACGCCTCGACCTGCGGCCTGTAATAGTAGGTGATCAGTTCTGTCCAGTCTTCCGCCATATAGTCGGTTACGTTTTCATTTTCCGCCAAATAATCGTGCAGGTTTGTAAACGTACTGAAGATCGATCTGCGGTTGGAATCGGCATTTTCGGGCAGACAGGGCGAGAAACGCGAAGCATTATCATAATAACTCTGCAGACGAAATTCCTTATGCGCGCTGCAAAGCTTTGCGATATCCTCCATTACCTGCAGTGTTCTGCGCGAATATTCACGCACCGTTCGGATATCTCCGTCATGACCTCCGAGTCTTGCGCCGCCCAGATACAGGTTAAAGAAGAAACCGAGATAGGTACGTCCGTAATCCACCGCGTCCATACGGAACATGCCGTTCCCTTCCAGCTCTTCGGCACAGTCGGCCATGCACTGCAGCGCCTGATACAACGTCGGTATGTAACGGATAGATAACCGCACCGAATCCGCGATCATTCCCGTACGGTACTGATCGTGGAAATTACGGTATAACACACAGTTCTCCATACCGGTATTACGGCCGGCATATAAGGTGTCCGCGACTCCTTTTACCGCCGGAAGCATTTTCAGGGTACCGTAACGGCGGAGCGTGTATTTCTCCAGATATTCATCTATCGTAAGTTCTGCCGGATTCCATGCAAGAATATGATACAGATCGTTCGCAAGAACATTGCGGTACCGCTTTTCATTGTGAATTCCGAATCCGACACAGAGTCTGGTCCTGGGATCCGCGGCAAACGACTTTACTCTCTCCAGTGCAAAACGGATATTTGCCGCGGGATTCGTTTCATTGGCACAATGGGACAGCGTACCGGTCACCCATCTCCTGTCTCCGCCGAAATAATTATTCAGCATATGATACGGACATCCGCCCGGCTGATCGATGCTGTATTCAAATAAAATGGTGTCGTGTCCCTTCACAGCTTCCATCTGATAACGGTACGTCTTGCAGTAAGGGAACGGTGAGGATGAGAAAACAACCGCATCCTTATCGTTATCGCGGATGAGTTTTACCTGCTTGGAATAACATTCGATCAGCATATTCCCCACTTCATCCGGAGAATACTTCGATGAAAAACTCCCTTCACTCGGCATGCTTACGAAATATAAATGCGATCCCGGGTATTTTCTGTTATACACCTTAAGGCTGGTCAGATATAAACGTTCCACCTCCGGATGCCGCAGATCGAATTTAAAGCTCTTCCTGCCTGCCCACCCAAATTCATAACCTCCGATGGGTTCGTCATGCGTCTCATTGTACTGCCTCATAAAATCAGCGTAATGCTTCCCGTCATAACAGAACATCATGGCTTCGGAAGCCGCTCCTATACTTGTCATATACGTCAGCTGCATCCCGATTCGTATGGCATAGTTAAGGGCTGCTTCCGCGGCTTCACTCCGTTCAAGTTCACAGGCCGTAGGCCGGATATCGTATCCCATCTCTTGAAGCGTCTGCGCGCACAGTGCCGTCAAACGCAGGATCGCATCCATCCAGATCACGTTGATTCTTTGCTTTGCATGGGCATCGATCCAGGCAATGAGCTCCTCCGCTTTGTCCCACATCATGCCGCCGTAATTCATATTGCAGCTGATGCCGTAGAAACGGTATTCGAATCTGGGATTGTCCAATACGTCGATCTCACCTATTGTCAGATCCGGATTATACGGTATGCGTTCTCCGTCTTCGCAAAAACCGCATCCGCAGTAATTTTCGAGGAAAGAATATACCGCAAACAGGGAAGATATCGGTTTGCTTCCGGTCAGCATGAGACCGTTTTGCGGCAATGTACGGATGATAAAACCGTCATATATCAGCGCATCTCTGTCTTCCTGCGTCATGGGCGCGGCGTCTCCGATAAGTATGGTATTCCCGCTATTTCCGTCAGGTTCGGTAATAGCCAATGTAATACCCGTTATCTTTGCGATATACTTTTGCAGTTCTTCCGCCGCGTGTCTTTGCGCCTCATGATTTCCTACAGCAATACGCATATTATTAAATTTCATTTATTTATCCTCCGTAAAAATCCCTGGCGCACTTATGATTTTACCCAAACGAAGAAGAGCGGACTGCCGCTTGTACTGCTGTCCGCTGTTCTTCATGCCGGTTTTTCCGGAAAAGGCAGGAGGCTCCGCCGCGGAAGCGGCGGACGTTATACGGATCACATCAGTTCTCTGAACATCTTCTCGAAATCCGCCGTTTCCGCATGGCGCGGATTGCCCGGCGCGCAGGCGTCGGCAGCGGCGGAAGCGCAGAGGAAGGGGAGATCCTCTTCTCTCAGTTTTTCGAGCTTCGTCGGGATTCCGACGTCGACGGAAAGCCGGCGGACCGCGTCGATCGCGGCCTTGCGGTATTCCTCCACGGACATTCCGGCGGTATCGACGCCGAAAGCTTCCGCGATGTTTTTGAACTTCTCGCCGGTATATTCCTTGTTGAAATCCATCACGATCGGGAGCATCATCGCACAGGCGACGCCGTGAGGCGTGTCATAGACTGCGCCGAGAGTGTGCGCCATGGAATGCGCGATCCCGAGTCCGACGTTCGAATACGCCATAGCGGTGACGTACTGCGCCAGCGCCATGCCTTCGCGCCCGTCGGGATCGTTGACGACGGCTTTTCTCAGATTCTTCGCGATCAACCGGATCGCCTCGAGGTTCAGCACGTCGGAGAGCTCCCATGCGGCGCCGGTCGTATACCCTTCAATGGCGTGCGTCAGAGCGTCCATACCGGTCGATGCGGTGAGTCCCTTGGGCATGGTCGACATCATATCGGGATCGACGACGGCGATATCGGGGATGTCGTTGGGGTCGACGCAGACGAATTTCCGCCTGCGTTCAACGTCGGTGATCACGTAGTTGATGGTGGATTCCGCGCCGGTTCCGCCGGTGGTCGGCACGGCGATCGTGAACACCGTGCGGTTCTTCGTCGGCGCGACGCCTTCGAGCGAGCGTACGTCGGCAAATTCGGGATTGTTGACGATGATTCCGATCCCTTTCCCGGTATCCATGGAGGAACCGCCGCCGATCGTGATCATGCAGTCCGCACCGGACGCCTTGTAGGCTTCCACGCCGTTCTTGACGTTCTCGATGGTGGGATTGGGTTTGATGTCGGAATAGATCACATAGTCGACGCCGTTCTCTTTCAGAAGATCGGTGACCTTCTGCGTGACGCCGAATTTCAGCAGATCCGGGTCGGACGCGACGAACGCTTTCTTATACCCGCGCGATTTCAGAAGATCCGGGATCTGTTTGATCGCCCCGTGTCCGTGATAGGAAATGCCGTTCAATACAAAACGATTGACTGCCATGTTTTTTCTCCTTTTTTGTTCTGAGCATTCGGATTCAGTAATTTCGTAATTGTATTATACAGGTTCTCCGCGGTTTTGTCAAGCCTTTTCGGACGTCGGCGGCGCGGGATCTGACGGCGAAAGGGGACGCAGCCGCAGACGGGCGGGCAAGACCGTTCACGTATGAAATTGACACGTCGGCTCCGCCGTGGTATAATTTATATATTGAACCGGGAGGCGATGAAGTCGTGAGAAAACCGACGGTTTGTTTATGGATCGCGGCGGCGCTGCTTCTCTGCGCGTGTACCGGCAAGCCGGGCGGCGCGGACGCAGACGAAACGCCGCAGACGGAGACCGGAACGCAAACGGCGGAGGCCGATGTGACGGAGAAGATAAAAGAAGAGGTACACGATATGCAGCTCATACCTGACGTCGAATTCAGAACCGGAATGAAGCTCGTAACGCAGAGAGATCACAAAAACGGGGACAGCTTCAGCGTATTCGGCGAACGCGGCTTTTACGGCGGGAAGGAAGAAGCCGGCGAAGCGCGCTGGCGGCTTGTTCAATGGGATTCCGGGCCGGATCTTTCGGAATGCATCATCGATTCCGACGGCACAGCGATTACGGACGGCAAATGGCGGACGTTCGCGTATGATCCGTCGGAACGGCTCATGACGTTCAGGCTTGACACGTCCGCGTATTATCAGGGACGGCCGGCGGTGAGCGGCGGCTATTGGCCGCATCTGCTGATAGAACAGGACGATTTCGGTTATCGCGGTCTCGCGGCCGGGGAACGCGAATTCTATAACTGCCAAAGCAAGTCGATCGTACTTTCCATGGATATCAGGCTCGGAGATTATTCGGAGACGCCGATCGACGGCGACTGGGTCAGAGCCGCGCAGTTCCTGCTTTACTTCTACGTGAAGGGGATAAATACAAACGATTTCTGCTGGTTCGGCATCCAGCTTTTCGACAACCGCTGGGCGAAGAACGGCCATTACATAGGCATCGACGGCGCTTCCGGCCAGATGATCTATTCCATCGGTTCGGAATTCGTTTATCCGGGGAAAACTCTCTGGAGGAACGGATGTCCGCAGCCGAACGGAGACTGGGTACATATCGAGCTCAACATACGTCCGTATCTCGACGATATGCTCAGGCGAGGTCTGAAAAGCGGATGTTTTGAAGCCGGGACCTTGGACGGCTTCTGCATAAACGGGATGAATATGGGCTGGGAGACGATCGGGACCTTCGATCACACGATGTACGTCAAAAACCTTGCGCTGATCTCCTGCCCGGACGGAAGATAACGCGTGCTCCGGTCCCATATCGGAAGCGGCAGACGGGGCTGATTTCACAGGGCTGTGTCATGAGGGATCAAGAGGCGTCCGGCGTGAAATCAGGGACGGCTTCCGGGAGCATCCGGCGGCGTCTGACATCACCGGGTTTCCCTCCGGAAAAGATGCTCCGCCGGAATACCCTGTACGTTTGCGAAGAAGCATCGGCTGCCTGGGGATCCGTTTTCAAAGCGTATTCACAGAAATGGCAAAAAAAGCATAGGGGGCTTCCGCGTCTTGACATTGACGGCGTAATGCCGTATGATTGTGTCAGACTGAAATATGCGTGTGAGGCGGAAAGCCTCGGTCACTGCGGAGCTGCAGCTCTGCGGTGACCTTTTCTTTCGCCTCTTTGATCGTACTTTCTGAGCTGTGTTCTTCTCTATCGGGACGTTGGCTTCTGCGGTGCGAAATAATGCTCCGCGGCGTACCGGAAGTGCTCCTCAAAGGCGGATACGGCGTCACGGACGATCTTTTTTGCCGGAAAGAAGAGATCATACGCATGGAACCAGTTCGGATACACGTCGCAGGCCGCCTCCACGCCGGCCTCCTGCAGCCGGCGGACGTACTCCAGCGTTTCATAATAAAAGGGTTCGATATCGCCGACATAGGTGTAGCAGGGCGGGAGCCCGCGCATATCCTTACGCCGCGCAGGCGCAGCGTAGCAGGAAACGATATCCGTGCCGTACGCATCCCGCAGATAGCGTTTCCACGCCTTGCGGTTCCGCGCCGTGTTCCAGACCGGCGAACGGTTGTCCGCCGAAGACGGCGTATCCCGATCGTCGAGCATGGGATACAGCGGCATCTGGAAGGCGACGTTCACTTCGCCCCGGTCATGAGCCAGCATGCAGAGCGCCGCGGTCATGCCGCCCCCGGCGCTCTCGCCGCCGATCATGAGCTGATCCGGGCGGACGCCCAGCTCTTCCGCGTGCTCTTTGAGATAGAGCAGGGCGGCGTAGCAGTCGTGCAGCGCCGCCGGATACGGATGTCTGCGGGACAGGCGGTACTCGGGCGCAAGGAGGACCGCGCCGTATTTGACCGTGAGCGAAAGCGCGCGCGTCACAAAGATCATCCGGGCCGATCCGGACTGATATCCGCCGCCGTGGATCCACAGCACGCCGGGCACCCTGTCGGGCGCGGGGACAAGCGGACGGAGGATCAGCAGCTTGATTTGACGCCCTCCCGCCGGGATGAGGCGCTTTTCGATTTTGAAAGGATGTTTTGCCATTGAGGTCCCCCCTCAGAAGAAGAACCGCTTTTCAAGTGCCTGACGCAGGGAAGGGATCATGCCCGCCAAAAGCAGGAACACTCCGACCGCGCCGAAGACGGTCAGCGGGTACAGGCTCCAGAGAAACATGCTCGTGCCGAAGCTCAGGTGCTCGAAGAATTCGATCAGTACCGTGAAAGCGCCGACGCCGAGCAGAAGTCCCCCGAAGATGAACAGCCGCCCGCCCCGGACGTATTTCAGGAGGCAGATCAGCGCCGTGGAAAGCAGACAGCTGGCGAGGATGACCGGGAAGGCGAAGCTCATGAACCAGTGTCCGTCCGTTTTCAGGCAGACGTACAAAACGAACAGCGCCGCCGCCGCGTGATCGACCGGCAGGAAGATCTCGCCCCGCGGCTGACGAAACCAGCTCGGCAGGACGGCGATCACGTAGAACAGGGCGATGCCGCCGATCGCGTAGCCGCCCCAGCGCAGCGTCCCGTAGAGTTTCAGACAAACGGTCAGGACGACGGCGATCGCCGTGACGCAGAGCACCGTAAGCGCGACGGCTGCCGGGATGTTGGATTCTTTGTGCGCGTGAGGGTACTGGTCCGGGTAACCGATCTGCTCCTCCGCCTGATCCGGATTCCAGACCGGCGTTTGACACAGCGGACAGGCGTTCACGCCGTCCTGCAGCCGGACGCCGCATTTCACACAATACATGGGCTGTCATCTCCTGTTGCATTCGATTTCCACCGGGATCCCGATCTCGACGAGGCGGGAAAAGAAGCGCCGTTCCAACTCGGAGTCCCGGATGCTGCGGATCATGTTGATGTAGGTCTTCCCGCCGCAGCTGAGAACGGAGCAGTTGTTCGGATAGCTGCGCTGCGGACCGATGATGAACTCCATCCGGCTCACCCAAGGACGCATGACCTCCGGCAGCGGCAGATTCGTGATGTTGGAAAGCGTAAGACTTCCGCCGCTTTCCCCGATCCTCCGGTACACGGCGTTCATCACCAGATTTTTCAGAAAGACCGGCGCAAGGCGCAGGGGGACAAGGTGCTGCGGCTGTACGTTGGCCGCGATCATGGCCGCCATGTTCTGCGGTGTGGCGTTGGCGCAGAGCTGATGGTACACGGTGCGGCAAAGCTCATCCAGACTGTAATCTCCGTAGCGGGGATCCGCCCCGACGTTCAAAACGAGCGAGAAGTTGCGCAGCGTCCGGCTCCCGTACAGGCGGCGGAGATCGACCGGGACCGTGATCTTCACGGGGCGCTGCCGCTTCCGGGGACGCTCCTTGTTCTGCATCCCGATGATGCTCTCCGTCATCACGGCCGCGAGCAGTGCCGTTACCGTCACCTGATACCGGTGCGCCGTGTCGAGCAGCGTCTCTGTATCCACGATGCCGGTCGTCAGCGTCCGGAAACCGTGCGGCTCGCGCGTCCCGTGCAGACGGTAGGATTTTTCCTCACTGCGGCCGGCCGCGACCTCCGCGGCGTATTTCGGAAAGCTGTCCTCGAGCTCCTCCGGCGACGGCGGCTGCGCCGGATCGAGAATCAGTCCCTCAGGGGGGATCCGGAGTCCGTGCTTCAATGCGAGATAGCGGGCGACGAGATTGCACAAAAACAGGCTGCCGCCGTGCCCGTCGGTCAGGGAATGGAAGAATTCGCACGCGATGCGGTTTTTGTAATACAGGATGCGCAGGCAGTTCTGCCGCAGCTCGCGGCTGCTCATGAAGGTGAGCGGGTAGGCGTAGTCGCGCCGGGCCTCCACCGGCTGTGCGCTTTCCTCCAGATAATACCAGAAAAAGCCCTTGCGCAGCGTGACGAAGAAGCTGGGAAAGCGGCGGCGCAGCTCATCCGCCGCGCGCTGCAGGAGCTGCGGGTCGATCTCTTCGGTCAGCGTGGCGGAGACCCGGAATACGTTGCACCAGTCGCGGCGCGCGATCGCGGGGAAGATCAGCGCCGCCGTATCCAGACGGTACCATGTTTTCTGCATATCCGTGTTTTCCCCCTCTCGGGCGCGTTCGCTCGTTTTCTGCCCTCACAGACAGTATAGCGCCTGTTTTTGAACAAATCCGTGTTTCCCGAAAAAAACGGGACAGAATGTGGAAACGGGGACGGGATCAACGATCAGGATCAGTATTTCGTGAAATCCGGCTGTCCGACCATGTTCCAAACAGACTCGGCGGCTTCATTCGGGATATTCCGGGATCTGGAATGATAATGGCGTGAGTACGGCGGCGATGTGCGAGACCGTCGCTTCATCGGAGAACCGGCATCGTTCCTTGTTCGGCAGCGTCCCCGGCGCCATCCGGAACCCAATCGCCGGCTTGCCCCATCAGTGTTCGCTGTCGGGTTCTGTGCCGCCGAAATACTCCGCTGCATCCGACTGATGCGTCTGGTTCAAATTACGCTCATACGTCACGGCTTCCGGCTGCAGGGCTTTTGACGGCTTTTTCGTTCTCTCCCTGTATTATTATATCACGAAACGGTTTGAATGTCTTGTGTTTTCAAGGATTTTCTGCCGCTGCAGCAGACACTGCTTTGATGATCCTCACTTTCAAATCAATTCTCGGTATTATTCGGTATTATTAAAGAAAAGGAAAACGACGGATCGGCAAATCCCTGAGCTGCCGGCCATATGGCGAACTCCTGCCGAGGGACGTTGTTTCTGCGGAGCTCTTCGCGGATCTTTTGCCGGATATCGAAATACACGCCATACCGTCGATCCCGTTCCGGGGACCGCTCCGATACCCTTCATTTTCCAGCGCTTGCCAAGAGTGTGCCGTGTCCTTATTCCTTCAAGGAAAGTATATCATGGTGCAGCCGGTTTGTCCATAGAGAAAGATCGCGTGAAAGTACATAATTATGGGCGCGGGCAAAATAAAGGCGGCCATAGGCTTCCGCCTTGAGTGTGGAGTTTTTTGCGTGTCGCGGCATCTGATTCGTCAATTTGTGCCATCCGTCCACCGATAAACGCTGGCTGTACATGGCGGATTCTTCCGGGTAACTCGGCGCGAATGCCGTACAGAGCAAATGGTTCTTGGAATCCGGGCAATGCTCCGCCAGCGCACACGCGCATTCCTTTTTGCCGACCGTCCGCGCGGCGGCGAGCGAAAGGCGATGCTCGCACCTCCCTATATAAAAGAGGATCAACAGAACGAGATCGGGCGGACGCCCGATCTCGTTCGTTTTGTATAGACGGGTACAGACAGGATGGCGTAGATGAAACGATTATACGTTTACGCCCGAGCCCCGGCCGGCTCCTTCCCGCCGGTACTGCCGTTCTCCGGCGAAGCGCCCGGACAGCAAGGAACGGTAACAGCAATATCCCCGATGCATCCCCGCTGTCATTTTCCGGTTTTCCGCAGAAAGAATACGCACACCGCCAGCAGAACGGGAAAGCACACTCCCGCCAGGATCCCCGCCTGTATGCTTTCTCCCATGACGTGGGAAATGTTTCCCACCAGAACCGGACCGACCGCGGCGCCCAGGTCTCCGCCCAACGCCAGCAGCGCGAACAGGGCGGTCCCCCCCTTCGGCAGTCTGGCGGAGGAGAGGCTCACGGAACCGGGCCACATGATCCCCACCGCAAAACCGCACAGCATGCAGCCGAAGAGCCCCATGACCGGCCATACGGAAAGCGCGGCCAGAAGATAGCCGATCAGACAGAGGATGCCGGAAGCGATCATGAAGCCCGACAGCTTTACCTTTTCCCCGTATTTCCCGTACCAGATCCTGCTGAGTCCCATGAAAACGGCAAAGCCGCAGGGGCCGAGCAGATCGCCTGCCGTTTTGCTGATACCCAGAGAAGATTCCGTAAAGGCGGACGCCCATTGAGCCATGGCCATTTCGGACGCCCCGGCGCACATCATCAGAATGATGAACAGCCAAAAGACCTTTGTCCTCAAGAGCTGACCGATCGTCATGCCGTCGCCGTCGTTCACGATGGGTTCGATGGGACATGAAGCAAAATTGACGATATTGCAAAGAGGGATGATCGACCATAAACAGGCAAGGATCCGCCAGTGTTCCGTCCCGAAAACCGCAAAAAACAGCGTGGATCCCAGGATCGTTCCCACCGCTCCCCAGCTGTAGAAAGAATGCAGCAGACTCATCATCCCGGCTTTGTTCTCAAACGGGCATGCTTCTATGATGGGACTGCAGAGGACCTCGATGAGGCCGCTTCCGATGGCGTAGATCATCACACAGAGCAGGATTCCGGCGAACGGATGCGGACAGATGTCCGGAACAAAAGACAGCATCAAAAGTCCTCCGCCCGAGGTCGCCTGCGCGATGATGATACTCGTGCGGTAACCGATCCTGTCAACAAATTTCGCGCTCAGAAAATCCACCGTCAGCTGCGTCAAAAAAAAGCAAGCGGTATAAGCGCAATATCCGCGTAGGAAATGCCGTACGCTCTGTAAAACGTGAGAAACAGCAGCGGCGTAAAGTTGGCGGAAATAGCCTGCGTGACAAATCCGAGATAGCATGCAGTTTTTGTTTTGCGGTAATTATCCTGAATCATACGGTCGGATCCTTTTGGCTGATAATCCAGAGTTTGTCTGCATATTTTACCATATGCCGCGGTCGTTGTCAAGAATCCGGGAACGGCCGTGCGGGAGCGGCTGACTTTCGGTAATGAAGACGTCTGCAGCGGAATCCGCGCGGTAGGCTATTTCCCTGCCGCTTTCGTTTTGCGGCTGTCCGTACCGACTGACAGCGGTTTTCCTTTCGTATACACAGCAGTATATCACAGAAATCGTATAATGTCAATATTACAGCGTGTGTATAAATGGGGTCATACGTCAAAGCGATGGATAACGCGTACAGCCGCTTCATGGACGTCGTTTATACGGTGGACGGGTGTATCTGGGCGGTCGTGTCGATTTTGTCAAGCATGTACTCGGGATAGTTTGATGAACGCTGCAGATCCGCCGTCCGCTTATCCCTTCTTCTTTGTCAGGCGGCGCAGTTTCTGCGCCGGGGATCATGGTTTTTTGCCGGATCGGAGAAGGGAAGACGGGAGAGGGACGCTGTCCGAACAATAACCTTGACATATCGTGCTTTACAGGGTACAATATTATCAGAAAAAAAGCAGGATCCCGGCGAGATCGCGGCAGGTCTGCAGATGCGGAAGCCGCGCTCAAGGATGCAGGTGAGATCCTGGATTGGATGGAGCGGCAATGATCGATCTGAATCATCTCGAAAACTACAGAGAGAACAACCGCATCGAAGCAAAGAAAGCGCTTGGCGGCTTGCCTCAGAGCATTTGGGAAACCTATTCCGCATTCGCCAACACGCTCGGAGGGATCATCCTGCTCGGTGTGGAGGAATACAAGGACAGGTCTCTGCATCCGGTGGATCTGCCCGATCCGGATAAGCTGGTCAGGGAATTCTGGGATCTGGTGAATGATCCCAACAAAGCCAGCGTGAACGTGCTCTCGTCAAAGGATATCCGCGTTGAGACCGCAGGCGGAAACCGCATCATCGTGATCACCGTCCCGCGGGCCGATCGGACATACAAGCCTGTGTACGTGGACGGCAATCCGCTGAACACGTATCGCCGCAATGGTGAGGGGGACTATAAATGTACCGGCGAGGAACTGCGTGCCATGTACCGCGACGCCTCCGTCAAGACGCAGGATATGCTGGTGTTGGAAGAAATGGATATGGGCGTGTTCAATGCCGACAGTCTGCGCGCTTACCGGCAGCGGATGCGCACCTCCCGTCCCGGACACGTATGGGATGCGCTGGAGGATGAGGAATTCTTGGTGAGAACGGGGGCTTCCGGGATCGGAGAAGATGGAAAAAGACATCCGACCGCCGCGGGATTGTTGATGTTCGGCAACGAATACGATATCGTGCGCGAGTATCCGCAGTATTTTCTCGATTTCCGTGAAGAATTCGACGATACACACCGCTGGACGGATCGCTTTGTCTCCTCCTCCGGGGATTGGAGCGGGAACGTGTTCGATTTCTTTTTCCGGGCATACAATAAGCTGCAGCTCGATCTCAAGGTACCGTTCGGGATGGAGGGACCGTTCCGTGCGGACGATACGCCGGTGCATAAGGCGGTGCGTGAAGCGCTGGCGAACTGCATAGTCCATGCGGACTATTACGGCAGGGGCGGACTTGTGATCGTAAAGCGCCGGGACGGGATCACCATGACGAACCCCGGGAATTTCCGTATCGAGATCGCCGCAGCCAAGGCGGGCGGTCTCTCCGATCCCCGGAACGGGACGATGCTGAAGCTTTTCAACATGATCGATATCGGCGGACACACCGGCAGCGGCATCCCGAACATTTTCCGCGTATGGCGCGATTCGGGCTGGGCGGAGCCGACGATCACGCAGCAGCTCGATCCGGATCGCATCACGTTATCGCTCATGTTTGAAAAAAGGCCCGATAAAAAGCCGCTGATAAAAAGCGATGATAAAAAGCCGCTGATAAAGACCGCCGTACGGAAGGAACAGATCATCGCCTATCTGACGGATCATCCTAAGGCAACAACAGCGGAACTGTGCGCACTGCTTGACGTCAAGCCTGCACGCGTCAGAGATCTGCTGCGCGAGCTTACCGCCGAGGGAATCATCGCTTCCGAGGGTGGAAACCGGAATCGGACGTATCGGCTGAAGGCGTGAGGAAAGATCTGCTTTTACGTCTGCTTTTCTCTTTGACAGCGGCGCAGTTTTGTGACGCTTCCGATTTGTATGTGTCTGTACGACGCGGTACGGTGCGCTTATATGCCATACTCTCGTCTCTCTGCTCAGCCCACACGTCTGACCATAGACAAAACGGAATCACCCGGAAACGGCGGGAAAGAGAACCGGAACATGAGTATTATATAGGCATGGAATCAATATATTGTGCTTGTATGGCGGAATAATCGATAATAATACTATGACGCGGCGAAGCCGCGGCATAGGGCTTTGCGGCGGGGAAAACGGGCGATTTCGGCTGACGGTACCGCAAAGCCAAGGGCCAAATCCTCTCACTCCGACCAAAAGAAAAGACAGACGGCGCAGCCGCCTGTCTTTTCTTTTGGCTGAATGACGCAATGATGCAGGGCCTCTGACGCGGCGAAGCCGCGGCATTGAAGCTGCGGTCCTTTCTTTCGGTTGATGCCGCCCCGGCGGCTTTTTTCAGTCTCCGGATCGTTCAACGGCGGGAAACGCCTCTGCGATCTCGTCGTCGGAAGAGAACGGGATCTCGGGCTGTTCCGGGATCATCTCCCCGTCCGCGCAGGGCTCCAGCCGAAGAATGAACGCCGAATCGGGGGAAAGTCGACAGCGGAGAATATCTCCGTACCGGAGGACGGAGGCCGCGATGGCACAGTCCGCCGTCTCTCCTTTCGTGTGGAGCGCGGCCTCGATGCGGATCCGGTACCGCTGATCCGGTTTCTCGGCCAGTCCTATCCAGCGGCAGAGCGGGATCCGCGCGTCGACCGGACGGCCGGGCGCGGTAAAGAGGAAGAGAAGGCCTTCGTCCCCGACGACGTGCGCGCTGCCGTCCGCCGCGTATTCTCCGGGCATGCCGAAGAGGGTCCGGCGGGATTTCAGGAAGCGGATGTTCGCGTCCGCCCAGCGCTTCCATTTTTTCAGCGTGTCTGCGGTCTCCGGATAGTTCTTCAGGGCGTGGAAGCCGAGAGAAAGCTGGCAGTAGTACGACGTGCTCAGGCAGGAGACGATGCTGTATTCAAACGAAGCCGGTTCCGCGCCGAAAATGGATGCATAATTGAGATAGACCGGACGGAAACGCCCGTTCTCATTGTGCCAGGTCTGGTAGCGGTTGTTTTCGATGGAGCCCATCTCGTAGTAGTTCTCGTCGGAATTGATGTTTCCGAGAGACCAGACTCCGCCCCGTTTCAGGCCGTAGTATTGCTCGAAGCAGACGGAGGGCCAGCGGCGGCGCAGCTTTTCCTTGAAGAGTTCTATGTTCTTCCATTCGGCGTAGCGGCTTTCCCCGACCGGATGTCCGTGGTCCGGGCTGTAACAGGGCTCCACTCCGATCCAGCCGAAGTGATAGCCGGCGATCTCCCGGTAGTTGAGCCAGCGGCCGTCGAAGGTCCACAGGCGCGGCTGACAATGCTCGAAGACGCGGCAGAGCATCTCGAACTGAAAATCCATATATTCCCGGCAGGCGGGGCATCCGACGCGGGTCCCGAAATACTCGTGCGCCGTGCCGTCCTTGTGCTTTGCGGCCCATTCCGGCCGGTCGCGGTAGACGTTGTTCGGCGTGGAGAAGCTTGAGACCCAGATGCCCATTTCCCGTGCCCGGCGGATAAAGAGCTCATAGTCCGGCGGCGCCTCAAAGCGGTCGCTGTATCCGACGATGTCGCCGTCCTCCCCGCGCTCAGCATTGCTGTGCAAACCGTCCGTCCCCTGCTTCACGCCGTCGGATGCGCTGCCGAAGATCGGAAATCCGGGCGGATCGATCCGCATGGCACGGATGTACGCCGGTTCCGTCGAGGGGTGCTTGTCATGGCCGTAGTAGATCGCCGCCGTCAGCACGTCCTTTACGCCCGCTCTTGCAAGAGGAACGAGATTTTCGGTATCGGCGGAAAAAAGCCTCGCCCACCATCCGTTCTGCCAGATCCACCATCCGTCCTCCGGAAGGGGCTGGATGGGAAGATGAAGCGTGAAAAACTCCTGCATGGTCCAGACTTCGCCCCAGTCGAGCGTCTCGCAGGGGAATCCCATGTCCTGGGGGATCTTCATGCCTTTTATGTGCTGGTTGAGTCCGACGCCCGCAAAAATATTGTAATAGGGAAGCGGGATCCGACCGGGATAGGGCCCGGCCGCGCGGCGCAGGATCCCTTCATTTCTGTACACGCCCCAGAAGGTCCGCTCCGCCGTGAACCATTCGCCCCCCTCCGCGTATACGCACGGGGAAAACCCGAGCACGACGCGGTCCGGCTCCGTATATGCGGCCTCCGGCGATCCGTCCTCCCCGGGCAGATCCCAATAGGGATATTCGAGTCCGCAGCAGAGACCGCCGTCTCCGTACCGGACGAAATAATTGGTCGGGACGTGCCAGAGCGTCTGGTCGTCGTGGAAAAGGATCTCCTGCGGCGCGGGAGAAAAGCGGACGTCGTCACATACGATCTTCTGCACCTCCCAGCGGCGTCCGTCGTCCGCCCGGAAGGAAAGCTCCCGTTCGATAAAAGGACCGTCGCCGAGGAGCGTGCAGCGAAGCCGTGCCGTAAAGCCGCCGTCACAAAAGATCCATTCCGCGCCGTCCGGCGTCTGTTCCGATGAGACGGCGCGCGCATCCCGGAAATACGTCTTCCCGTCGGCCGCAAGAGAGAAACCGCACGAAGAGACGGTACGGACGCTTCCCCCCCGGGGATCGGAAAGAGAGAGGAGGGAACCGGTCTCACGATCCAGCTCCGCCCGGATCCTGCCGTTGTCGATAACTGTGTTCATATTTTCCTCCGCATCAGTGAAATCATGGCGAATGCCGTTCTGTGAAAGGGGTTAACCAGGAGAATGCCGGTCGGAAAGGGTCAGCGCGGCAAGTTCTGTACGCAGCAAACAAACGTGCCGTTCAGGTTAACGATACACTGCGTAAAGTGTAGCACAAAATGCCGGCAAAGTCAACCGTACCGTATTGTCGGGCAGATGCCGAACACTTCATCCACTCGACTGAAACATATTTTCCCGCTCTTCTTTCCGGCGAACGAATGACGGCTCACATCAGAAAAACCGGACAGTTTACTTGATATAAGGGGGACGCGCGGTTTCTCCGTCAATTTCTTCTGCGTCGGCGCGAACACGGAGCGGCAGACCGGCTTGCCGTTGTCCTTGTGCCCGGTTACGATCCGTCCCTCCCATCGACTGTCCGGGCGGAGGCGGATCGGTCCTTCGCCATTGGATCCTCTTTTTGCCATAGGATACCATCCTCTCTGTCGGATTTTCAGCTGCACACAATATCACAACCCGCGGCGGAAGTCCAGCTGGGATTCCCCAAAAGAAACCGATAGAGTAATATTCAGGTGTCCCGTGCGTAAAACGGCGGCTCTTGATAGCATAATTCAACCTTTGAGCAAACCGCCGGCTTTGCCGGCATGAAAGTCTGCTGGCAAGCGGCAAACGAGATGTACCTGCCTCATTTCAGGGAACCGCTCACAGAAAGCCAGGCTGTAGACTTCCTGGCGGCGTCGATCCGGGGACTGAAAAAGGGAAATACGTCAGCAGCAGTTGGGCACAACAGCGTGGACCGGCAGATGACATTCCCGCTGGAAGCGGTGGAGGAAAAGTGCGGAGTACGGACTATATCGGCTTCGATCTTTACGACGGAACATGGTCGAAGGGCGGACCGGCTCCATTTGAAAAGAGGATCAACGCATTGGCAAAACGCGTCGGGAAACCCGTCATCCTCATGGAGTTTGGCTTCTCGTCGATGGGTAAGGGATCACGGAATATAGAGGAAGATACGTTGAAGTGGCTCTCCGAGAGAGGTTTTTCAAGTGCCGAAGACGCTCTTAAAGGTCGGTTATATTGCTCTGCGAGCGACAAAATCACCCGTGGGTTGATTGCACCTTGCTCATACGGTGATTGCAATCCCAGCGATTCTGTGGTATCCTTAAGGCGTAACCAAAAAACGGAGGGAATCTCAAATGACCATCGGGGAAAAGATCAAAGAGCTGCGCCTGAAAAAGGGCGTTACGCAGGAGAAGGTGGCGGAATATTTAGCCATCTCTTGCCAGTCTGTTTCAAAATGGGAGAACAATTTGGCTCTGCCAGACATCACGCTTGTTGTCCCCCTCGCCAACTACTTCGGTGTTACGGCAGATGAACTCTTCGACAGACACGGATCAGCAGAAGCGGAGATTGCGGAGATCGACCGAAAGTCTCTTGCACTTCGCAACAGGGGCGAAGTCGGGGAAATCCTGTCCCTCTGGAGAGAAGCCGTCCAGAAATATCCGGGTAACTTCCACTGTCTTTGCGAATTGATGATGGCGCTTGATCGTACTGTAAACTGTCCGGATTATACAGAAACAGAATGGATCCCGAACGCGAAAGAGGCTGTCCTTATCGGTGAACGCATCCTGCGGGATTGCACAGACGAGAAGATACGGGAACAAGCACTGAGCACATTGACCTATCTGTACGCAAACAATCAAAGCGGTGTCGCCGACGAAGAAAAAGCCGTAACCTGCGCGAAGTTGGCTGGCTGCATTTGGAACAGCACGGAAATACTTCTCGAACAAGCGTATTTCACGGAAGAAGGGGAAAAGAAAGCCCTTCGACAGCGGCATGAAAACGCATTGTCGTTCCTGAACATGATCTCGCTCAATCTGGTACGGTACGATCTGGAACCGGAAGAGCGAATTTTCCAGATAGGCATTGCGCTTAAGTTGTGGGACACGCTGGTATATGACGGAAATCTACTCTTCTACCACTCGACCGTCAGTTATCTCTGGGAATGGAAAGCTCGATCCTATGCACAGCTTGGTAATCGGGAGAAGACGCTTGATGCGATGAAGCAATGTCTCCTCCATGCTAAGGCTTACGACGATCTCCCAGATTACGAGCAGCATTTTACCGCTCTTACCGTTTGCGAAGCTATATCAAACAAGGGAGGCTCAACGAAAAACTACACTGGATCGGACGTGGATCTGAAGACGAAACATTTCCGTGAAAGCGCGGAATATGCCTTCCTGCGGGAGGATGCGGATTATCAAGCGCTTTTAGGACTGACATCTGCAGGAAACAATACTGAAGGATTTGGTGCTGGCTGAAGAGAGCTCAAAGGAGCACAGCCGCTCTATTCTTTGACAGCGTCCCAAATTCTGCGCCGCCTGTTGCTTGTTTTCGCTTCGCTGCGGCGTGGATGAATCATGGATACCGAAGCGGGTCCGGGCTGATAAGCCTCGGACCCGCTGTTCTTCTGCTGGAAGGTACGGAAGAGCCGCTTCGATCATTCTCTCCCGGCGAAAGAAATCCTGACGTGATACACGTCGTTGTCCATCGCGTAAATGAGACAGTCGACGGTGTCGTCCTGCACCGATCCGCCGCGCGGTGAGCTGACATTGAACGCTTCCGCCATGAAGCCGCCGACCGTCTCCATCGCCGTCAGCGCCCAGCCGTCCTCCGTCCCGAAGTATACGTCGATCCGCGTGTCTTCCTCGCCGAGATGGCAGACGAGGAGCATCATCGTGCCGTCCGCCGTCTGCGCCATGCGGATCGCGGGGCGGCGGGTATAGTCTGCCGACCGCGACGCACCGATGACCTGCATCATCCCGGCGGCGGTCTGTTTCGTCACGCCGCAGATCTCCAGCTCCTCGGAGGAGACGAGCGTCGTACCGTCGTACACCGCGTGGATGTGCTTCAGCGTGTCGGCGATGAGCGCCGGATCGGAGCGCCGGTCGGCGTCGTCGAAGTCGAAGTGGTACAGCGCGTAGATCACGTGCAGTTTCCCCTCGGCGTCGACATACACGTCGCCGCTCTCCGACACGTCGACGACGGACCAGATGCCCTCGCCGCCTTCGTCCTCATACGGCGGCTGGACCGTGACGCACTGCACCGCGTTCCCGCCGAGAGACGGGACGTAGAAGAGTTCCACGGAATCCTTGATCGTGCGCGTGCGCCCGTTGTAGGTAAGATTCTCCGGCATCGGAGAAGAATACAGATCCTGCCGCGGGTACGTCACGACCTCATAGCCCCGTTCGTCGCGGAACGACTTGTAATGAAGCACATCGGGGACGCCAATGAGCCGCGTGCCGACAATATACGCGCCGCCGCGCCCGTCGTACACCGTGTACAGATCGTCATAGCGCTCGTTCTGCGGCTCCTCGAAAACGTACTCCGTATCCCTGTTCGTCTGCTTCTGGAGGTCGCCGAAGGGAGAGAGCTTGTTGCCCGTCAGCGTGTAGGGCACCGTACCCGTGTGGAAGAAGACGTACGTATCGCCGGTATCGGTGACGAGAAGATCCGTCTGCTGGCGGTCCCCGTTCTGCTTCTTCTCAAGCTCCGTTTCCTCGACCTCGTCCGTGGCCGGATCGATGAGATACACCTCGAATCCGTCCGGCGAGAAGACGCAGATCTTGCCGTCCGCCATCCGCTGCATGCTCAGATACCGGTCCTGGACGGAGGTATAATCGCCTGAATACAGGATCGTTATTTCTCCGTCGTTCCCGATCTTGACGATATGGAACTGCTCCACATCCTCGTACAGATAATTATACGTGAAGACCGCGTAGGCCGCCTCTTCGGTGCGGATGATCTTCGTCGGGTGGGAATCGTGATAGGCGCGGGTATCCAGCATGTGGTCCTGTGAGAGATCCAGTCCCTCGAACACGTCAACCGGGCCGGAACAGCTGTAATCATTCAGAGAGATCGTGAAAATGTAAACGGTATCCGGCTTATAGCTGTAGACGAATCCGCTCACGACGTTGTCCTGCGTCGAGCCGTTGCGCGTGCTGCTCATGGAATACGTCGGACCGTCCACCCCCGTGGAGAGGACAGTCTCCAGTTTCCACGTCTTTCCGAGCGGATCCTCGGCGCGGTAGATCTCCGCGTTGTCTTTCGATTTGTTCTTGTTGTAGGCGATCATGTACAGCGTGCCGTCCGTCTTCTGCGCCAGCATCAGCTTATAGGGGACGCCGGTCTCCTTCATGCAGGAGACCCGCTCGTTGTACACGCATTCCATCACATTATAGATCGCGTGGCGGTACTGGGGTTCGAACGCGTTCCCGGCGCCGTAATAATACATGACGTGCAGGTATCCGTCGGCGTCCATGAAGGCGCAGCCGTAATGGCCCATCGTCGCGGTCGACCAGATCCCGTCGTGCCCGCGTTCCGTGTACGCCTCCTGGATCGTCGTCCAGGTGATGTTCTCCGGGGAGGTCAGATCGGGGATATGAAAAAGCCGCAGCTCGTCCCACAGCCAGGTGCTGTTCCCCCAGTACTCCTCCTCCAGCTCTCCGGTGTCGTCCCGCTCGGCGATGATGTACACGCCGCCCTTCCCGTCCGGGAACGGATAGAGATAACAATGGCGGCGGACGCCCTCGATCCATTTATAGGTGCTGACGTCGTTCCATTCGCCGGTCTCCATGTTATACGTGAACCACTCGAGCAGCCAGTCGCCGGTGCTCGCGCCGCCGCAGTAGAACACGTAGATGCGGCGGTTGGCAAAGTCGAACATCACCTGCGAATACGCGGGGATCTGCCGGTCGCCGTGGCGCGTGTCCTCGGTGCTGGCAAAGATATGGGGCACGCTGTGCTCCGTCATCGCGTCCGTCTCGTGATCGAAGATAAGCGTCCGCAGCGCTTCCCCGCAGCCGAGCGCGACGACGATATCGCCGTTCAGATCCTGCCCGATATTGACCGGCGTCGTGCCGCCGTCGGCGCGGTACTCGCCCGTGTAGAGCAGCGTGACGCCGCCGCCGTTATCCACCTTCATAACAACGTAGACGCCGATCCCCGTCCCTGTCCCGAAATCCGTGACGAACGCCGTGTAGGTTCCGCGTTCCGTGTGGACGACGCGCATCTGCTGCCCGCCGTGGTACGCCGGATAGGCCCACTCCCGGTTCTCGTTCGTGCGCAGGCCGTTCGCTGCAAGAATGCTCTCCGCCTCGGTGACGGTGATCTCATACCCGGACGGGACGAGCACCGGTGCGGGCGGCTCCGTTTCCGGAGGCTCGGTCGCGGGTGCGTCCGTGACCGGAGCGTCCGTCGCCGGGGCAGACGTATCGGAGGGCGTCGGTTCCGACTGTGCGCAGGAAGCGAGCAGCGCCAGCACCGTGACGGCGGCCAGCGTGAGCGTGAGGATTCGTTTCATAGTCTGGTTCTCCTTGCTTTGTGATCGCAGCGTTTTGACGATATCCCTATTATAAACGCTGCGCCGCGCAAAGTCAAGGAAAACACTGATTAATCCAGGATGAAGCCGAAAAAACAGTTTACTATTGCATTTTTCAGTGCATCCCCTTTGTTCAGCTTGTGTACCATCGAATACGCACCTCTCGATCCTCACTTTACAAATCAGAAGCACGAAGTATTGGAAAAGATGAATAAACCCGTGTTTGATTTCTTACGTGACGACACGGATTTTCAGGCAATTA